>Ga0315274_10000394_pt1 | contig 68307 bp, 59 predicted proteins | sample YL17G02_20_MG_FD_203700 | JGI IMG/M metagenome (GOLD analysis project Ga0315274, IMG submission 203700) | Sediment microbial communities from Yellowstone Lake, YNP, Wyoming, USA - YL17G02_20 | ecosystem: Environmental > Aquatic > Freshwater > Lake > Sediment | place: USA: Wyoming | collected... | reverse complement strand
CGCGAGGCCCCTGCTCATGGTGCCAAGGCCTGAGTCCGTTCTCTGTACCTCCGTCTTCAAGACACTTTCAGATTTGCAACTGTAGAAGATGGGCATAACACGGGCCGCGTGTCTCGTTTTGTCGAGTGTGGACATCGGCAGGAATAGGGCAGCACTTGCCGAGTCTCTGCCTTCGTCACGGTGTGGCGCGGGGCAGAGTAGCTGTTGGAGAGATCGCCGAGCGCCCACGCGGGCCACAGGGGAGAGGCGTCCTGGCCTAGCCTCCGTCTCCAGGCCCCGGCGCCACAGCCAGGGCCTCGCCCTCCTCGGGGAGGGGCTCGACCACCCGTCTCTGCCAGCTTCGGTTGGCGAGGAAACCGAGGGCGATCAGTCCAGCCACGAAGTTGCTTGCCGCCATGCCCCACCACACTCCGTCCGCTCCGAGCTTGAGCACGAACCCGAGGAGGATCGCGAGAGGGATCCTCAGGCACCATAGGCGGAGGAACCCGAGGACCATCGCCGGCACGTTATGTCCGGAGGCGCGGTAGATGGACAGGGCGGTGAAGAAGGTGCCCAGGAAGGGCAGGCTCGCTGCGAACGAGGCGATGAGCCTCCCGCTCACGTCGGCCACGTCCGGCCGACCGGGGATGAACAGGGCGACGATCGGGTAGCGCACGGCCCACAGGATGACCGCCTCGACGCTGAGGATCGCGACGAGCGCCCAGAGCCCCTTGCGCAGGAGTTCCCGCGCCCGCTCCATGCGTTCCGCGCCGAGGGCCTGGCCGACCATCGTCGTCAGGCCGGTCCCCAGGCCATCCGTGAAGATGAACGCCATCCCGAGGACCCGGTCTCCGACGCCGTACCCGGCGAGGGTGACCTCGGGATTCGGGAGGCGGCTGATGACCTTGGTCATGATGACGAACCCGAACGCCATGCTCGACTGAGCGAGGGCGGCGGGCACGCCGATCCGCAGTCCCTTGACGACCCAGGCCCAGCGCAGCCTGAGCGCCCTGACCTGGAGGTGGAGGACCCCGCGGCGGCGCAGGAGGAGAAGGAAGAAGAGAATCGTGGCCAAACCCTGCGAGATCACCGTGGCGTACGCCGCTCCGGCGATCCCCATCCGCGGGATCGGGCCCCATCCCAGGACGAACGGCGGGTCGAGGAGCATGTTGAGGAGGACGCCGGCCCCGTTGACGAGGAGGGGCGTCACCGTGTCCCCGACGGCAGAGAAGGCGGACGTGAACAAGCCGGGGAGGACCAGCGTCGGGAGGCCCAGGAAGACGATGCCGATGTACAGCGATGCGGCATCGGCGACGGAACCCTGACCGACGAGGAGCGAAAGGAGCCACGGAGAGAGGACGTACCCCGCGAGCCCAAGGACGACGGCGGCGACCGTGGACAGGGAGACGAGCTGGTTCAGGGCGACGTTCGCCTCAAGAGGCCGCTTCGCGCCGGTGTACTGGGAGATGAGGGCGCTCGCCGCGGCGCCGCCGAACCCGGAGACGAAGGCGATCAGGAACCACACGATCGGCCAGGAGACCTGGATCCCAGCGAAGACGGCCGCCGACTCCTCGCTCGGGAGCCGTCCCACCCAGAAGGCGTCGACGAGGTTGTACAGCGTGAACAGGAAGGTGGAGACGACGGCGGGGGCCCCGATTCGCGCCATGGTGCGGATCGGGGGGCCGGACAGGATCTCCTCTCGCGTAGCGGTCTTGAATCGCATGGGCGGGAGGATACCCGCTCTGGGAAGACGTCACACCTCCCGAAGGGCAGAGACAGTGCGGTCCCCCGGGACCTGGCCGATGGCTTCGCTCTTGGCGCCCGCGCAGGCCGCGGCCGGAAAACCGTCGTCAGCGGTCGGGCAGCCGCGAGGGTTCCCTGAGTCGTGTGGCCAGCGCGAGGCTCACGACGAGGAGCCCCACGAGCGCAAGGAGCGAGGGGGTCATCGCCCCACTCGACGGAACTCGAAGGGCGTCCATCCCGAGGATAAACAGGATCCCCGAGATCTGCCCCATCATCAGAAGAAGGCCGTTCGAGGTCCCTTCCGGGACGGGATGGGTGATCTCGGCCGCGTACTGGAACCCGATCGGTCCGGAGCTCAGGAGGAACGCCCCGAACCAGATCGCTGAGACCGCAAGGAGTCCATAGCTCTGGGCGAGCGTCAACCCGAGGAGCCCGATGATCGCCCCACCGAGCGCGAGGAGGATGAACGGGACGCGGCGGCGGAGACGGTCGGACCAGAGGGGGAAGACGGCGGCGCCGATCACCCCCCCGGCGACCATGAGACCACCCACGAGGCCGGCCTGGGCGCTCCCCAAGCCTCGCGGGCGAACGATGTCCTCGATCCACGTCGTGACGGCGTTGAACGCGCCCAACCCGACGAAGAAGAGGACGAGCAGGATCTGGAACTTCCGGTCGCGCAGGAGCGTCCTCAGCCCATCCAGGACGAGGGACCGCTCCTCCTCGCCCGCAGGGGACGGCGGCCGCTCGCGGACGAGGACGAAGAAGAGGATGGCACCTGCCGCCGCAGCCGCGCCGTAGACCGTGAGCATCGTGGGGATGCTCGTTTCGCTCACGAGCGCCGGCGTCGCCGCGAGGCCGACCAGGATCCCGACGTAGATGGCGAGCGTCGCCAGGCCGGCGGCTGTCGCCCGCTCACAGACGGGGAACCAGCGAGCAGCGACCTTGGTGATCGCGTTGAGCACGAACGGCTGCCCGACGGCGAGCCCGATCTGAGCCGCCAACACCCAGCTGTAGCCGGCGGGGAGAAGGCCGCGCAGGAGCGCGCAGCCGCCGGTGAGGACAGCGCCGATCCCGACGCCGACGCGGATCCCGTACGTGTCGATGGCCCACGACGCGGGCAGGGACATCACGATGAACACGGCCATGAAGACAAGCGACAGCAACCCGATCGCCAGGTCGGAGACGCCGTAGAACGCGGCCGCGTCACGGGTGATCGGGGCGAAGGTGATCCACGCGAGCTGGTTCATCGCCACGACGAGCATGAACGCCGCGAGGATGACCCAGCGGTAGGGATAGGCTCGGTACGTCGACTCCTCCATGACCAAAACCTCCTTCGGAGGGGTGCCTGAACGCAGCCCTCCTGAGACGGGGAATGCCTTGGACCGCCGGGCCCGGGCACCGGGCCGAGGTCCCGATCCCCCCACCGTCTCGCCGTGAGGGCAAAGGATACAGCCGGCCTCGCCACTTGCGAAACGGTCGCTGCCGACCTCTAGAGGAGCGAGAGCTGCTCGCCGTGGCTGACGCGGTATGACGTGACGTGGGTGGCGATCCCGTGGCGTTGGCACAACTCCCGGAAGAGACCCCCAAGTCGCGTGGCACTTGGGGATGGGCAGACGTAGGGCTCGCCGAACGTTCTCTTGTAGCGCTCCCTCAACCCAGGGAAGCGCTCATCGAGCTTCGCGTAGTAGTGGTCGCGACAACGGTCACGGAGGGTCATCCCGAAGGACGCGACGATCGCCGTCACGCCGCACGTGTGCGCCGCCTCGACGATCGCGCGCACGTTCTCCTCCGCGTCTTCGATGAACGGGAGGATGGGCATGAGCGTGATCCGCGCTTCGATCCCCGCCTCCGCTAGGGCGCGCAGAGCGCGGAGGCGGGCCGAAGGAGGCGGGGCGAACGGCTCGACCACGGCGGCCAGGGCGTCGTCCGTCGTCGTGATCGTGAGAGAGACGACGGCGCGCGGGACCTGCTTCAGGAGATCGAGGTCGCGCAGGACGAGATCGCTCTTTGTCAGGACGTGGACCGGGAACCTGTGCTTGGCGATCCGCTCCAGAGCGCCGCGGGTCAGGCCGCGCTCGGCCTCGACCGGCTGGTAGGGGTCGTTTATCGACCCCAGGCCGATCGTCCCCTTCACGCGCTTGGCGCGTAGTTCCTTCTCCAGGAGATCGAGGGCGTTGTGCTTCACGAGGACCTCGTGGTCGAAGTCCTCGATCTCGTAGCAGGCGCTCCGCGTGTCGCAGTAGATGCACTGGTGGGCGCAGCCGCGGTAGAGGTTCATGCTGTAGGTGAGGCCGAACCAGGTGTCCGGTCCCTTCACGCGCTGCAGCAGGGTCTTGGCCTCGATCTCGCGGATCCTCATGGGGCGATGGTACCTCTGCTTCGCCCTCGCGCGAAGAGGGCAAGGTGCGCCGCGAACTAGGTGAGCGCGACCTCAAGGACCATCATCACGACGAAGCCGAGCATCGCCCCGAACGTGGAACGATGCGAGCTGCAGTCGCGCTGCGCCTCGGGGATCAGCTCCTCCACGACAACGTACAGCATCGCCCCGGCGGCGAAGGCCAGGGCGTAGGGAAGGAGCGGCCGGACGGCGAGCACGGCCGCGGCACCCACCACCCCAGCCAGAGGCTCGAAGAACCCGGAGAGCTGCCCATACCAGAAGCTCTTCGCGGCGCTCTGCCCGTCGCGCCGGAGGGGCACGGAGACGGCCATGCCCTCCGGGAGATTCTGGAGCCCGATCCCCAGGGCAAGGACGACCGCCCCTGAGAGGGACGCCGGGGGAAGGTTCGCGGCCAGAGCCCCAAAGGCGACGCCGACGGCGAGGCCCTCGGGGATGTTGTGCAGCGTGATGGCGAGGATGAGGAGGGCGCTTCGTCGCCAGCCGGTCTTCACCCCCTCGGCTTCCTCCATCGGGAGCCCCGGGTGAAGGTGCGGGAGAAGCTTGTCTACGCCCCAGAGGAAGGCCCCGCCGAGGAGGAAGCCTGAGGCGACCGGAACCCAGGCTGGGAGGGGTCCACCTCTGGAGAGCGCGATTGCAGGCGCGAGGAGGGACCAGTAAGAGGCGGCGACCATGACCCCGGCGGCGAAGCCAAGCATGACGTCCAACGTCCGCCGGCGCACATTCGGGAAGAGGAAGACCGTGGCGGCGCCAGCGGCCGTCAGAGCCCACGTGAACGTCGTCGCGAGGAGGGCCTGGAGAACCGGCGTCAGATCCGCGAACCAGTTGGCCATCGTTGTGCGGGGCGTCCACGCCCACGGGAGCATTCTACTGGGTCGTCCCAGCCTTCGCTCCTGCCTCCGCTCGAACGCGGGGTGGAACTCGCCCCGCCTCCGGGTCCCTTCTCTGGCCCCTGACGTGCGGTTGCGCCCTCTCTCCGCGTTCACGCCCTCGACACATCTCCGCACTCGCCGGTTCACATCTCGCAGCGATCCTCTCGCGGCACAAGGAGGACGACATGAAGACGTGGGTTGCGATTTCGATCGCGCTCTCCCTCGTCGCCGGGGCAGCGATCGGGGCGTGGGGGCAGGCGATGGAGCCGAGGACGTACCCCGGCGGACACCTCAAGTTCACCTACGAGGCGACGATCGGGGATCTGGGGTCCACGGCTAGGACCACGGTGGAGATCCTCCCCCAGCCGGACGGACGATACGAGGTGCGAACGAGCGGAGACCAGCTCGTCACCGCAGACCAGGTCCGGATCGGGTTCTTCGGCCTGGGCTTCCTTGGCATGGGCCTCCGCGTGCGGGACACGGACCAGAGGGGGATCGACCTCTCGGGCCTCTCCGCCCTCGAGCAGCAGACGATCGTCCCAGGGAAGACCTACCTCCTCCCCGACGGGGGGGCCTTCCAGGCCGGGGAGGCGGACCAGATGGCGGGGATCGACGTCATCCGCGGGGTGTACACCCACGAGGACGCCCCGCTGTACAAGGTGGAGATGGCCTGGGCGACGAGCGCGGAGGTGCGGAGCCTCCTCCCGTCCCCGCCGTACCTGAAGCTCCTAGAGCGCAAGACGGCCGACGGCGCCTTCGACACCGTCGTGACCGAGATCCGCCTCACCGAGTTCGTGCGCTAGGACGGCCCATGCTCGCTGTCAAAGACGTTCGCAAGACCTACCACATCGGCAAGGCGGAGGTGCAGGCCCTGCGCGGCGTGTCGCTCGCGATCCCCAGCCGAGCCTTCGTCGTGATCACTGGGCCGTCCGGGTCAGGGAAGTCGACCCTCCTCCATCTCTTGGGCTGCCTCGACCGGCCGACTTCAGGGGAGGTGCTGCTGGATGAAAGGAACCTCGCGACCCTCTCCTCCGAGGAGCGGGCCCGCGTGAGGGGGAAGCGGTTTGGGTTTGTCTTCCAGAAGTTCAACCTTGTCCCGAACCTGTCGGCCGGGGAGAACGTCGACCTCCCGATGGCCCTGCAGCACGTGCCGCGGGCGGAGCGCCGGGAGAGGGTGGCTCGCGCCCTGGAGCGGGTCGGCCTCGCCGAACGGGCGGACCACCGACCCTCCGAGCTCTCGGGTGGAGAACAGCAGCGGGTCGCGATCGCTCGAGCCCTGATCACCGACCCAGACGTCCTCTTCGCCGATGAGCCGACAGGGAACCTCGACACAAAGACGGGTCGGCAGATCATCGACCTCCTGCGGGGACTGAACGCCCAGGGGAAGACGGTTGTCGTCGTAACGCACAACCCGGAGATCGCGGCGAGGGCGGAGCTGCTCGTGCACCTACGCGACGGGGAGGTCGTTCGTCCCGGAGAGAGCGAGCGGGAGGAGGGTGAGGGAAAGTGAGAGACCTCGTTCGTCTGGCCTGGCGGAACATCAAGAGCCGGCGCGCCCGGTCGTGGATGACGGTGATTGGCGTCTTGATCGGCGTCACGGCGATCACCGCGCTGATCTCGCTTGGGACGGGCGTCGAGCGTTCAGTGCTCAGACAGTTCGAGACGATCGGCTACGACGTCGTGATCCTCATGCCCGGCGCCTCGCGGGGCCTCGAAGGGGGCCCGGCCGCGGGCTTCCCGGCCGCCCCTCCGGGTATCCCCGGCGGCGAGGAAGACGCAGCGGCGGGAAAGGCTCTCGACGTCTCCGCCCTCCGGCGGGCCGTCCCCGGGATCGGGGAGGCCGGCTTGATCGCGAACCGGATCGTGCCCGTCTCGGCAGCGGCGGCGAGCGGGTCCCTCCGCGTCGCCGCCCCCTCTCCGGAGATCCTATCGGGATTCGCCGGCCTCCTCGGTGGGTTCGCCCTCGAGGAGGGGAGCGGCTTCTCCTCGACCTTAGCCTCCGAGGCCGTCGTGGGAGCCCGCAGCGCGGTGCGACTGGGTGTCGCCGTCGGCTCGACGGTAGAGATCGCTGGGGAACCGTTCGCCGTCGTTGGCATCCTCTCTCCCACGGCAACTGGAGCAGCGTCGCCCGATGGGACCAATCCCAGCCCGTCTGGACGGGTCGGCGCGGGCCGGCTAGCAGGAGGAGCCGCAGGAGGCCAGGGGATGGGCGCCTTCCGCGCCGTCGCCGCCACGGACGACGCCCTCTTCATCCCCTACGACCGCGCGCAGTCGCTCGCGGGACAGGGTCTGGGTGCGCCCACGGTGGCGCTGCGCATTGGGAAGGGCTACGCCGTCAGCGAGGCGGCTGCCTCGATCCGCGCCGAGGTCGCGCGGCAAGGGGTCTCGATCACCGCCGTCTCCACCGAGGAGATCGCCAAGACCATCCAGGGAGCGCTCGGCACGATCGAAGGCGTCCTGGCGAGCATCGCCGCGATCTCGCTCCTCGTAGGGGCCGTCGGGATGATGAACACGATGTACACAGCGGTTCTGGAAAGGAGGCGCGAGATCGGGATCCTGAAGGCGATCGGCGCCACAGACCGCCAGGTCCTCACCCTCTTCCTGATCGACTCCGGCCTGATGGGCCTCGCCGGCGGCGTCCTCGGTCTTGTCCTCGGGGCCGCGGTCAGCTCGGTCGGATCGGCCGCCCTCGGCCGGGCGTTGGGCGCCCTCTCCTTCCGTCCCGTCTTCAGCGCGGGCTTGATCCTTGGGGTCCTTGGCCTGTCCTTCATCCTCGGGGCCCTCGCTGGGGCCTGGCCGGCGTGGAACGCCGCTCGCCTCGAGCCGGTGGAGGCGCTGTCAGCGGACTAGCACCCTGAGTTCCCCGCCAACGCGAGACCGCGGCCTCTGCACTCCCAGCCGACGAAGCTTCCACCTGAGCGCGCCCTTGGCTGGCTCAAGCGAAGACCGCTTGGTCTCTGGCGGAGTCGCCGTCGAGCCGTAAGATTACGCCGTGTGCCGTCCTTCCGGGGCGAAGGGGGTGGTCCGTGCCGGTCTCGCAAGAAGCGGTGCTTGAGGTCGAGCGCGTCACGAAGCGCTTCGGCGAGGTCGTCGCCGTGCACGAGGTCTCGTTCTCCGCGCGGCGCGGGGCGATCCTCGGCCTCCTCGGCCCGAACGGCGCGGGCAAGACGACGACCCTGCGCATGATCATGGGGATCTTCGACCCCGACGAGGGGGAGATCCAGTTCTCGCTGAACGGCACGACCGGTCGGCTCGACAAGGAGCGGATCGGGTACCTTCCTGAGGAGCGCGGGCTGTACGCCGACGCCAAGGTCCTGGAGACCCTCGTCTACCTCGCCGAGCTGAAGGGCCTCGACCACGGCGAGGCGGGGCGCCGGGCGCGCGGCTGGCTTACCCGCCTCGACCTCGGGGCGTGGTCGGACCGGAAGATCGAGTCCCTGTCCAAGGGGATGGAGCAGAAGGTCCAGTTTGCTGCAGCGATCCTCCATGAGCCGGACCTCGTCGTCCTGGACGAGCCCTTCTCCGGGGTCGATCCGGTTCACCAGGACCTGATCAAGGACGTGATCCGAGACCTCCGGGAGCGCGGCACGGCGGTGGTCCTCTCCTCGCACATGATGAACCAGGTCGAAGAGCTGACCGACGAGATCGTCCTCGTCGACCACGGTGCGGCCGTCCTGTCCGGGTCTCTCGACGCGATCAAGGAGGCACACGGGACGCACACCGTCCGGCTCCGCTTCGCGGGGGACCGGGCGGCCCTGGAGCGGGACCTCCGGATCGAAGGCCTCGCGATTGACGGCGACCGGGCGACGTTCCGGCTCCCGAAAGGGACGACCCCCGACTCCTTCGTGCGCGGCCTGCCCGAGGGCATCATCGTGCGCGAGATCTCGGTCACCCGGCCGCCGCTCCACGACATCTTCGTCCAGACCGTGGAGGGAGGAAGACGATGAAGCTCGGCAAGGTCGTGGCGTGGGAGTTCCGGCGCGCGGCGCGCAATAAGCAGTTCATCCTGATGACGGTCCTTCTCCCCGGGATCATCGGCCTCGCGGGCGGAGGCGTGGCCCTGTTCGGAGGGGCGGCCGACGGTGCCGCCCGGACCCCCGCTGGCCCGCCTCCTCCGTTCCTTGTCCCGATGATCTTCGCGATGATCCTGTTCATCGGGGCCTTCCTGAACGGGACGATGACCCTCTACGGGGTCGTCAAGGAGAAGGCAAACCGGGTGGTGGAGATCGTGCTGTCCAGCATCTCCTCGCGGGAGCTGATGGCGGGGAAGATCCTCGGTCAGGGTCTCGCCGGCCTGATCCAGGTCGTCCTGTGGGGCGCGGTGGCAGCGGCTGTTATCAGTGCGCTCCTCCCCGGCCTCTCTTGGCACCTCACGCCCGTGCAGTGGGTCTCCTACCCGTTGTACTTCGCTCTTGGCTACCTCCTCATCTCGGCCCTGTTCGCGACGATCGGCGCCGGGATGAAGGACGTCCAGTCGAGCGGGGCGCAGTTCCTCGTGGGGATGATCCCCTACGTCCCGATGATGTTCGTCGCCGGGATCATCCAGCAGCCGAACGCGACCTGGATCCGCCTTGCGAGCTTCTTCCCGCCGTTCACGCCCGGGATGATGATGATCCGCGTCTCGATCGCGCCCATCCCGTGGTGGGAGGTGGCGGGGACGATCCTCGTCCTCGGCCTGTTTGACCTTCTTTTCATTCGCGTCGCCGCGCGCGCGTTCGAGACCGCCATGCTCATGTACGGGAAGAACGCGACCCTGCGGGAACTCTGGCGCTGGGGGGTCCGCCGGAGGCGGTAGGCCAGCGAGACCGCTAGCGCACGCGATCCCCGAGTGCCCGACGGAGGAGGTCCTTGGCCTCGGCCACCGGGAGGGCGCTCGACCCGAAGGTGAAGACCTCCTTCCCTCCCTTCGTCCTCAGGATCAGGCGGTCAGGGTGCGGCACGTCATTGTCCCCACCGAAGTCTCCACGCTCCAGGCGCGCCGATTCGACCTCGGCGAGGGGGATCGCCCGGTTCCCCGCCGTCTCGGCGAGGAGGGCATCCGGGGACATCCGCCGGTGGCGCTCGTGCACCGAGGCGCCCTCCACCCTGCGCATCTCCTTCGTCGCGAGGGCGACAATCAGGCGTCGGTCGGTGACGACGAGCGTGCAGTGCTCGTAGCGAAGGAAGCCAGCCCGGTGCTGTAGGTCAGGGATGATCCCGATCATCACCTCGTCCGCCATCGGTGCTAGTCCTCCTTCAGCCACTCCTTGAACTTGGCCTTGAACTTGCGCTCCATCCGCTCGCCGATCTCGTCCCACTCCATGTGCTCGTCGGCGTCCACCCAGCGAGCGAAGCCACGCTTGATCCCCTCTTCGATCCGGCGCCCTACTTCCTCTCGCCGCTCCTCACGCCGCCTCGCGATGAGGACGCGCGCGTTCATGGCGATACCGGCCCAGGCGAAGACGAGGATGACCAGGAACCACAGGCCGCACACCTCGAGGTAGCGGAGGGTCGGCAGGTAGAACAAGCGGACCACGAGGGAGTTCCAGAGTTTCATGATCACCCAACCGAAGAAGAAGAACGCGGCGACCCCGCCCCCGGCGACGAGCTTGGTCAGGAGCTTCATCCGACCCCACCTCCCTTGCGCGCCGATTCTAGCCGGGATCGAGGGAGGAGGCGAGTCGGGTGGCGTCGCGCAGGGGAACCCTGGATGATCGGACGGAGGTGAGACGATGAACAGAGGTCTTCTCGTGGGTCGGATCGGACGCTGGTCGGGCTGGGTACTCCTCCCCCTTCTCCTCGCCGACCTCCTGACCGGCTACGCGATCGTCTTCCCGCGCCTGTTCGGCGGGATCCTGGGGAAGGCGCTCGGGTTCAGGCTGCACATCCTGCTCCAGCCAGCGCTCGTCGCCCTCAGCGTCCTCCACGTCTACCCCTACGCCCGGGCGGCGCTTCGGAGGTCCGGACTCCCCGCCCTCATCGCCGACCCAGTGCTCCTCGTCTTGGGCCTGGGGCTCGCCGCCTTTTCGATCTACCTCGCCCTCCTGGGCTGAGGGGGGCGGCGACCGCAGGAGCGGTTCCCTAGCGGCCCGTCAGTCGCCGCAGCCGAGACCCTTCGATCGGCGGAATCCGCCTGCGAGGCTCCCTGCCCAGACCATCGGGAGCGCCACAAGGAAGAGGAGCTCCGCCGCCTGCCAGTAGGAGAGGGGCCTCTGGAGCCCGAGGTACCCCACGACAAGGTGCTTCCACAGGACCTGAAAGATGAAGGCCACCAAGAAGAAGCCCGCGACGCCGCTTCCCAGCCGAGCGACCATCCTGCCGATCACGATCTCCCCTCCTCCGGCGGAACCTCGTCCCGCCGACTTGCTTTCTCAACGGACGGACTATACGGTTTGCGCCATCGAGTCTGCAAACCGGGCAGCCAAGGGCTCCCTTATGAGACGAGCGAGGTGATGGCGGTGCGGAAACAGGCAGGGGTTCTGGGCGTCCTCCTCATCCTGGTCCTCTCGGGCCTGCAAGGGCTCGGCGCGGTCGGAAGCGGGGGGACCGTTGATCTGGAGGTCGGCGTCTTCGTCTTCGAGCAGGGAGAGTCAATGGCGGTCGAGGTTCGACGGGATGGAGACTGCACCTGCCTGTGCGATCCGATCACGGTTGGCGGTCTCTCCGTGCTCGATGGGGCCGGAGTGAGGGTCTTCTCCCTCCCCTGTGATCCACCCGCTTCGATCGACTCCTGGATCGGGCGGTGGAGCCTGATCGACGATGAGGGGAAGGAGATCCCAGCCGGGATCTACCGAGTCGCCGTGACGACGAGTGCCGGCGAGTTCCGCGCCGTCGTCGAGGTGGCACGGCCAGGAGAGGAGGCCACGAGGGGACGGGCGCTCGCGCGAGCCTCGGCCTGCGGACTCTCTCTCTCGGTCTACCGGGTCCTCGACGAGGCCGACGCTGGAGAGCGGGCCGTCCTCGATCCTCGAGACGGGCTCCTCATCTCCTTGAGAGGGAATCCAACGACCGGCTACGAGTGGGAGATCGAGGACGAGCCCGGAGCACTCTTGGAGCGGATTGAAGGGGCAAGCTACCTTCCCGACCCAGCCCTCGCAGGCCTGGTCGGATCGGGAGGCACGTTCTACTTCCGCTACCGCGCCACGACGGTGGGGGACGGGACCATCGTCCTCGCCTACCGTCGCCCCTGGGTCGCCGGTCCCCCGGACCGGACCGTCTCCTTCTCCGTCCTGGTCCGCTAGCGGCCCTCGGCTGAGCCCGCGCTTGGCGTGGGGTCGAGAGTGAGGAGGTCCCGCACCCGCTCGACCAGGGCCGCCCCAATCCCTGGGACCTGATCCAGCTCAGAGATGGAACGGAACGGGCCGTGCTCCTCGCGCCAGGCGACGATCCGCGCTGCCAGGACGGGCCCGATCCCAGGGAGCGTCTCAAGGTCCACCGCGCTTGCCTGATTCAGGGACGGCTTCGTCGGACGATCAGCAAAGGTCGGGATAACGACCTTCACCTCCGCAAGGGCGATCGGCTCCCCCAGGAGGGCAGGGCGCGGGCGGAGGTCCTCCGCAAGGAGGAAGAGCCCAACCCCGAGCAGCGCGACGCCGACGAGGATGACGAGCCCTCTCTCTTGAGGATGGAGGGGGCGAGCGCTCACGGGAAGAGCTCCCGGATCCGGGCGAGGCCCGACTTCTCCAGCGTGTAGCGCATTCCCTCGGGGAACCGCTCGTAGCGCGGGCGGCCGAACTTGTCGGAGAAGGCCCTGGAGAAGAGCGCGTGGAGCCTCGCCCGCAGAGCCGCGTCCGACCGCAGGATCCGATCCCTCTCCTCGGCCAGGCGTTCCAGTTCGACGACGTAGACCTCCACCGCTGCCGCGCTGGAGAAGAAAGCAAGCGCCCGCTCGTTGTCCACTCCCAGCGCATCGGATCCCTCACGGAAGAGTCGCCGCCGCTCGAGCTCGTCCAGAGCGAGGCGCTTCATCTCCCGCTCCATCTCCCGTCGTTCATCCAGCTCAGAGCGCGCGAAGGGAAGGACCTTCCGTTCGCATCCGTCCCCTCTCTCCGTGAAGGTCGCCGGGTCGCCGGAGATCACCCCATGCCAGGCGAGGCAATCAGGGCAGGTGGCATGGGTCACGTTCGTGAAGTACTGGTAGTAGGTCGTCTTCCGCATGGCCCGAGTCTACGGGGCCGAGTCCCGAGAGGGCAAGGCGCGACGGCCCGTTGCGCGGGAGGAGAGAGCCGGTAGAATCGAGAGCACAAGGGGGTGGAGGCATGTTCAGGGTCGCGCTTTCGACGTTCGCTTTCGTCTTCCTGGCCGAGCTGGGGGACAAGACCCAACTCGCCGTGTTCACCTTGACGACGCAGTCCCGTTCGCCGTGGGCGGTCTTCCTCGGCGCCGGAGCGGCCCTCCTTCTCTCGACCGGCCTCGCCGTGGCCCTGGCCTGCCTCGTCGGTCGCCTCCTGCCCGAGAGCTGGACGAAGGGGCTGCACGTCGCGGTCGGGTGCCTCTTCCTCCTCGTCGGGGCGTGGACGATCTGGAAGGCCTGAGGGGAACCTACACGCCCTCCGTCCACGAGCGGCTCTCCCACCCCTGCAGGCGCTCGAGCAGGGCGTACTCGGTCATGTCGAGGTGGATCGGTGTGATCGAGATGAAACCGTTCGCCAGGGCCCAGATGTCGGTCCCCTCTTCCTTGGGCGGGATCTCCGTCAGCGGGTCCCCGGTGATCCAGTAGTAGCTCCGGCCGCGCGGATCCTCGCCGGTCACGAGGTAGTTCGAGTACGCCTGGCCTCCCAGGCGCGTCAGCTTGACCACAGGCGGGCGACCCGCCGGCAGGCGGGGGACGTTCACGTTGAGGAGCGTCCCCGCGGGAAGGGGAGCGCTCTCGAGGAGGAAAGCAACGAGGCAAGAGCAGAAGCGAGCCGCTGGAGTGTAGTTCGCTGGCTCCGAGGTCTCTCCGCCGACGTCTGCCGAGATCGCGATCGCCAGGATCCCCGCCCGCGCTCCCTCCATCGCCGCGGCGACCGTCCCGGAGTAGGTGATGTCCTCCCCGGCGTTGACCCCGGCGTTGATCCCCGATACCACGAGCTCCGGGCGCTGCTTGAGCAGGCCGAGGAGGGCGAGGGAGACGCAGTCGGAGGGGGCGCCACTCGAGACGTGGCCGGTCGTCCCGTCGAGAAGGCGAACCTCGTCCATGCGCAGGGGCTTGTGGAAGGTCCGCGTCCGGCTTGCGGCGGACCAGTTGCGGTCCGGAGCGTAGACCTCAACCTGCGCCACCCGGTCGAGCTCCGCCTTGAGCGCCATCAGCCCAGGCGCGTTCACCCCGTCGTCGTTCGTTAACAGGACTAGCCTCCGCGTCATCCCCCCTCCCTGGCGTCCACCCATCCTAGCCTCCCCCCGCCCCTTCGCCAACTCCCTCCCGGACGACATAGAACACGAGGAGGTTGTCCCCGTACACCCGCTCGTCGACCCGCTCCAGGGCGCCGTAGGTGGCCGAGAGAACCTCCTTCTTGAACACCTCTGTGATGACGAGTGCCCCCGGAGCGAGGAGGCGCCTCTCCCCCAGTAGGCGGAGGGCAGACTTGGAGAGCCCCTTTCCGTAAGGAGGCCCCGAGAACACGAGGTCGAACTGCCGCCCGACGCGCGCGAGATCTTCGAGGCCGTCGGCGAAGTCACCCTGGACGACCTTCGCCCGGTCGAGGAAGGCGAGGTGGGCGAGGTTCTGGCGGACAATCCCGCACGCGGCCGGCGACTGGTCGAGGAAGACGCAGTCTGCCGCCCCCCGGGAGAGGGCTTCCAGGCCGACGCTCCCCGTGCCGCAGAACAGGTCCAGGAACCGGGCACCGCTGACGGCGTCACCCAGGATGTTGAACAGGGCGCTCCTCACGAAGTCGCGCATCGGGCGGATCCCCTCCTCCTCCCACGGAACGAGCCTCCGCCCCCGGTGCGTCCCCCCGGTAATGCGCATCCTCTCTCCTTGACTTCGTGCGACGCCCGACCTATGATTCCCGTCGGCCTCATGCCATGCGGGTTTCCCAAGCGTACCGCACGCGAGGAGGCCGTTCAACCATGGACGTGCGACGACTGAAGGCGGTCGTATTCGATCTCGACGGGACGGTCTGCTTCTACTCGCTCGGCGTTGCCGACGGGCTCGTCCTTTCCCTCCGGGAGACAGGCTCCTCGCCGACCCTTCTCGGAGAGATCGGCCAGGCCGAGGAGCGGTTCGAGGAGATCTTCACGCAGATCGAACGGGTGCCGGATCCCACCCCGCTGCGCGAGCGGCTCTTCTCGCGCCTCCTCGGGGAGCACGGGGTGGAGGATCCCCCGCTCACGCGCGCCCTCGCCTCAGCCTACGCGCGGGTCAGGACCGAGTCCCTCCGCCTCTTCCCCGGGGCGCGCAACCTCCTTTCTCTCCTTCGCTCCCGCTACCGGCTCGGCCTCCTGACGAACGGGCCGAGCGAGCTCCAGTGGGAGAAGATCAGGGTCCTCTCCCTCGCGCCGTGCTTCTCCGCGATCGTCGTGTCCGGCGACCTTGGGATCTACAAGCCTGACCCCAGGATCTTCACTCACGTCCTGATGCGCCTTGGGGTGCGGCCGTGCGAGACACTCCACGTCGGGGACTCGCTCGAGGCAGACGTGGTGGGGGCGAAGGGGGCGGGCCTCGGCGCGGCGTGGGTCCGCCCAAGCGAGGCGTCCTCGGACGGAGTGCGCCCCGACCTCGCGGTCACCGCGGTCGCCGAGCTCCGGGAGGCCCTGCTGTGAAGCGGGCCGACGTGGCGATCCTCGGGGCCGGACCGGCTGGGCTCTTTGCCGCCGAGGCGCTCCTCAAGAGCGGTCTGGAGACGGTACTCGTCGACCGAGGGGAGGAGCCCTCCCGGCGCACGCACCTCGCCTTCGGTGTCGGCGGGGCCGGAGCGTACTCGGACGGGAAGCTGAACCTGACCCCGAAGATCGGCGGAGACCCCTCGACCATCGGGCGAAGCGACGCCGAGATGCAGCGCTACATTGACCGCGTCGACGCGGTGTTCACGGCCTTCGGGGCACCGGAGAAGTACTCCGGGGAGGATCTAGACAGCCTGGCAGAGCTCAAGAAGGCCGCCTCGCGCTACGGGATCGAGTTCATCAGCGGGCGACAACGCCACATGGGGACGGGCGCCGTCCGCCAGACGATCGAGCGGTTCTATCAGCACCTCCTCGCCGGAGGGGTCCAGGCCTCCCTTGGGAACCAGATCCAGACGGTCAGCCAGACAAAGGACGGGTTCGTCCTGCGCGGCGTCGAGGACGTCAGTGCGCGCTACGTCGTCGCCGCGCCCGGCCGCGCCGGGGCCTACTGGCTGCGGGAAGAGGCGGCGCGTCTCGGGATTAAGACCGAGTACGGACCGATCGATGTCGGGGTGCGCGTCGAGTTCCCGGCGGAGATCTACGCGCCGATCGAACGCGTGATGTACGACGCCAAGCTCCGCGTGCGGACGCGGACGTACGACGACATGGTGCGCACCTTTTGCACGAACCCGCGCGGCTTCGTCGTCCGCGAGAGCTACGACGAGTTCTCCCTCGTCAACGGGCATGCCGAGAACGACGAGAAGACCGGGAACACGAACTTCGCCCTTCTCTCGCACATCGAGCTGACCAATCCGGTCGAGGACACGACCGAGTACGGCCGCGCGATCGCCAAGCTCGCCACGACGATCGGGGGAGGAAGACCCATCCTGCAGCGCCTGAAGGACTTGAAGCAGGGCCGCCGCTCGACGGTGGAACGCCTCCGGCGGGCGACGATCTCCCCGACCCTGGCCGACGCCACGCCCGGCGACCTCTCGATGGCCCTCCCCGGACGAGTCCTGATGAACCTCCTCGAGGGGCTTGACCAGCTCGACAACATCCTCCCCGGCCTGACCGCCGACAACACCTTCCTCTACGCCCCGGAGATCAAGTTCTACGACACGCACTACCCGGTCAGCCCGTCGATGGAGACGGCGATCCCGGGGTTCTTCGTCGCTGGGGACGCCTCCGGACACTGCCGGGGGATCGTCTACTCCGCCCTCACCGGCCTGATCGCGGCCGAGGCGATCCGCGAGCGCGAGGGGGTGTAGGGCTCGCCCCATGGGACGCGCGCGGACAGAGGGGGACCGCATCGGCGCCGTAGGGATCGTCGTGGCGAGCCTTCTCCTCCTCTCCGCAGCGGGCCGTGCCGAGGACCTCGTGCAACTCCCCGCCCCGATGACGAGCTTCAACCAGGCGTACCGCGACGCCTCGGGGCACTGGGGCCTCTGCGCGCTTGGCACCTCCGGCTGTCCGGACAGGGTCGCCTCCACCGGGTGCCTCATCACCTGCTTCGCCATGGTCCTCGACTACTACCAGGTCGAACTCACGATCCCCGCCGCCTCCTCCTGCACGGGGAGGGGAGAAACTGGGATGGATCCCGGCATTCTGAACGACTGGCTTCAGACTCACCGCGGGTACGGGCGCTGCGCGCAGGACCCTGTCGGAAACTGCTGTCTCGAGTGGAAGAACCTCCCGCCGGCGTTCTCTCTTGCTTTCTATGAGAACCTGACGACGACCGGGCTTGATCGCGCCTCCCGGACGCGGATCGACCGCGCCCTCTCCAAGGGCCACCCTGTCGTCGCCGGCGTCCACTGGGGGAAGACATGCCACGGCGGGCGCGGGACAGAGGACTGCCACTGGGTCGTCCTCACCGGCAAGACCGGAGAGACCTACCGGATCAACGACCCGTACAACCGCAACACCTCGAGCCGAGAGGGAGTCCGCACGACCCTCGCCAAAGGGGTCTTTGGAAGCTACACGATAGACCGCTACGTCATCGTCTCCGGTCCCGTCCCCGTCCCAGCTCCCACCGAACCCTCCCTCGAGGTCACCTTCGAGCCGGCGGGCGAGGCCGTCCGGGTCGGGGACATCCAGAGCCGTCTTGTCGAGGTCGAGGACGTCGCCCGACCGGTCCTCCTCTTCGCGCGGGCGATCGATCCTCAGGGGACGGTGCGCTACGCCCACTACCTGACCTCCGACCCGGATCCGAGCGCCCCTCTCCTCCTCTCTCTGGATAGGGAGAGCGTCTACCCCGAGCCGCGCCGGTTCGGGCCGGAGCCCCGGGAATGGGGACGCGCGACGACCGCCGCAGGAGAGGAAGGCGCCTGGACGTGGGAGGTGTGGGTGGAAGACCCAGACGTCCCTGGAGAGCCACTCGCCTACGACGTCGCGGGGTACACCGTCCTTTCGCCCCCACCGCCCCTCCCGCCCGCTGCTCCCTCGATCGCCGTCGCCCTGGCCGTGGGACTCGCTCTTCTCGTCACCGTCCTCGTCTACCTCGGCGCCCTCTCCTCAGGGGAATAGCAGCCCCGCCTAGCCGGCCCGACTGAGAAGGACCGTCGCCGTCCCGATCGCGAGGCAGTAGACCCCGAACGGGGCGAGCCGGCCCCGCGTCGCAATCGAGAGGAGGGCCTTCAAGGCAAAGACCCCGACGATCCCGGCGACGAGAGAGGCAACGAGGAGGCCGCCCCACGCCTCGCGTGACAGGGTCGCCGGCCCTGCTTCAGCGACACGGACGAGCTTGAGGGAGGCGGCGCCCAGGACGGCCGGGATGGAGAGGAGGAGGGAGAAGCGCGCCGCTTCGCCTCCGCGAACGCCTCGCAGGAGTCCGGCCGCGATCGTCGCCCCGCTCCGAGAAAGGCCGGGGACGAGAGCCGCCGCCTGGGCCAGCCCGACGGCTGCCGCATCGACGAGCGAGAGGCGCCGGCGGACTGCCCTCCTGCCCGCCCAGGAGGCGAGGAGGAGAAGAGCGCCGGTCGTGAGCAAGGCGACCCCCACGACGAGCAGGGAGGCGAAGGCCTGTTCAAGCAGGTCCTCGGCGAGGAGGCCGGCCGCGACGACAGGGAGGGTCCCCAGGACGAGGAGGGCAAGCCTTTGCCGCGCGTCCCGATCGCCCCGCGCGGTGAGAGAGCCGAGGAGTCTCACCACGTCCTTCCTGAGGAGCCACACGACCGGGACGAGGGTCGCGAGATGGAGGACCGCCTCCAGGAGCACGCCCGGCGGGTCGATCCCGAGGACCCTCTGGGCGAGGACGAGGTGCCCGGAGCTTGAGATCGGCAGGAACTCGGCCAGCCCCTGTACGAGGCCGAGGAGGAGGTAGCGGATCACGGCCGCCTCTTCGGTGAGAAGGCCAAGCGCAGCGCGTCGGGCGCGCAGGCGTCGACGCACGCCCCGCACTTCACGCAGTTGTGGTCGTCCTTCTCCTCGTGCGGCTCGAGGCCCATGGGACAGGCCCCCGAGCAGACTCGGCACCCGGTGCAGCGTGCCCTGTCCAGGGAGAGGTGGAGCAGGCTCGCCCGGTTGAACAGGCCGAGGAGGCCGCCCATCGGGCAGAGGTACCGGCACCAGAAGCGGGCGACGAGGAGCATCCCGGCGAGGGTTGCGGCGAGGGTCCCCATGTGGATGAGGAACGGGCGATTGACCCGCGCCAAGCCGAGGACGAGGTAAGGGAGAGAGGCCTCGAGCGAGGCGGCGGGGCAAAGCTTGCAGAAGATCGTGTCCGCCAGGGCCCAGGCGGCGATGACCGTCCCTGCGAGGACGGCGAACTTGGCGTAGGAGAGGGGACGGTGGATCGGGCGCTTGCGGAAGGCGAGGAGGTCGTTCAGCGTCCCAAACGGGCAGAACCAGCCGCAGAACCCGCGCCCGGCGGCGAGACCGTAGATGACGATCGCCCCCAGCCAGAAGTAGGGGACGGTCCCGTAGATGACGAGGTTCTGCAGGAGGCCGATCGGGCAGATCGTGACCGCCAGCGGACAGGCGTAGCAGTGGAGGCCCGGGAAGACAAGGTGCGTCATCCCCACGCCGGTGAACCCGAAGAGGCCGAGCAGGATGCCCAGGCCCTGGCTCGTCCGGCGCGCGACGAGGAGACGCCTCACGACCCCAGCCCCAGGAACCGGAGCAGGCGCGCCTCGAGGTTCTCCACTCCGAACAGGACGAGACCCATGTCCACGCGGACGATCGCCGGGACGACCGTCCGGCCGCCGGCGATCACCTTATGCGCGCGGGCGAGTTCCGGCTCGCCGTCCACGTTCACGAAGCGGTACGAGATCCGTGGGGTTGCCTTCGCCATCTCCTCGACCATCGCCTCGGCGTACGGGCAGGAGTGGCACCACGGGGCGTAGAAGACGATCAGTTCTACGTTCCGGTCAAGGGATGCGAGGCGCGAGAGCGCCCCGGCGGAGAGGCGCGGGGCGTCGTGGCGCGCCTCCTCGATCCCCACGCACGACGTGCACAGGACCGAGGCGATCCCCTGCGCCTGCTCGTGCTGGCCGCGGGAGACCCCCAGGGCGAGTCCCCCGACGGCAACGAGGGAGAGGGCAGCGTAGAGGGGGGCTGTGGAGCGCCGGAGGCGCCATAGGACGAGACCGACGCCCACGAGGAGCGCGGCCCCAAGGAGGGGGAGCCAAGAGAGGAGCCCGCTCGTCGACGACACCGCGGGCGAGGTCGGCGCGGCAGGGAGCCCGGCCATCCCCCCCTCACGGACGTCCACCGGGACGGCGATCGTCTCCATGATCTGGAAGCAGCTCTCCTCGATGCAGTAGGTGTAGGCCGCCTCCAGGAGGACCTCGCGCCGCCCCGGGGCGAGGTCTGCTGGGATCCTGAGGGTGGCGCTGAGCGCGTCCGCGGTGAATGGCGGCACCTTCTTCCTCGTCAAGACCTCCGGATCGAGGGAGATCCCCTCCGCAGCGACCAAGGAGACCTCGAGGTCGTCCCCTTCGTAGGGGGAGACGTTCTCGAGGGTGAGACGGAGGGAGGCCTGCCCGCCCACCGCCACGGCGACCTCGGCCATCGGGAGGGAGAAGCGGAGGATCGCATCCTGCCCGAACGACGGGAAAGCGAGAGATGAAGCCGCGACGAGGAGCGCGAGGAGGACGACCCGCTCCCCGAGACGGCCTTGCGTCATCCACGTCCCCCCGCGGCGGCGCGCAGTCGCCTGACCACCAGGTCCTTCCCCAGGACGGAGAGGACGTCGAACAGCCCAGGGCCGACCGTCCGCCCGGTCGCGGCGAGTCGCGAGACCTGACCGACGTCCTTCAGCTTCGCTCCTCTCTTCTCGACGGCCCCGCGCATCGCCGTTTCGACACCAGCCGGGGTGAACGGGTCCGCCGCCTCCAGGGCGTCGGCGGCCGCGCGCAGGAGCGACGCCTGCTCCGGCGTGGGGGAGACCGGCGGGAAAGAGGCGTCGAGGAAGAAGATCTCCATCGCCAGGGCGAGCTCGACGAGGGTCGATGCTCGATCGCGGAGGAGAACGACCCCGCGTGCGAGGCGCTCCTCCCCCGCCTTGTCCCAGGCGTCCTTCGCTACGCCGCGCTCGAGGACAAACGGCTCGACCCGGTGGACGACCTCCTCCGGAGGCGTCCGCCGCAGGTGCTCATGGTTCAGCCAGGAGAGCTTCGCCTCGTCGAAGACCGCGGCCGAGCTCCCCACGCGGTCGAGGGTGAACAGGCGAACGAGCTCATCCGAGTCGAACACCTCCTGGTCCCCGTACGACCAGCCCAAGCGAGCGAGGAAGTTCACCATCGCCTCGGGGAGGAGGCCGCGGCGGCGGTAGTCGAGGACCGACGTATCCCCGTGCCGCTTCGACAGGCGCGTCCGGTCGGGGCCGAGGATCATCGGCAGGTGGGCGAAGCGTGGGAGCGGCTGCCCGAGCGCTTCATAGAGGAGGACCTGCTTGGGGGTGTTGTTCACGTGGTCGTCGCCGCGGATGACGTGCGTGATCTCCATGTCCACGTCGTCCACGACGACGGCGAAGTTGTAGACGAAGGTCCCGTCGGCACGGCGGATGACGAAGTCCTTCAAGAGCTCGTTCTGGAACCCGACCTCACCGAGGATGTCGTCGTGGAACGACGTCCTCCCGCCCTCAGGGACGCGGAACCACCACGCCCCGTCCTGCTCGTAGACGCAGGCGCGCGCAAGGAGGGCCTCCGCCGCCTTCTGGTGTGCCTCGCGCCGCTCGGTCTGGCGGTAGTACTCGTCCCAGTCGAGGCCAAGCCACCGCATGGCCTCGGCGATCTGGGCGATCGAGTCCTCGGTCGAGCGCTCCTGGTCCGTATCCTCGATCCGCAGGATGAAGGCTCCCCCCCCGTGTCGGGCGAAGAGCCAGTTGAACAGGGCGGTGCGGGCGCCCCCGACGTGCAGGTAGCCCGTTGGGCTGGGAGCGAATCTCACTCGGATCATGCTAGCCCCCCGGTCGTAATGAGCTGGGGCATTGTACCCGACACCAGGAGTTCCGCCGGGGAGCGGGGTCCCTGGCCGCCGTTCCGGAAGACGCCGCTACGGCGCCTTCGCGGGGTCGACCAGCCAGAGGGCGATCTGCGCGTCCCAGACTGCCTGCCCCTCGGCGCTCGCCCCGTGGGAGGTCTCGAGGTCGTAGCGGTCCTGCTGGGCCGCGAGGGTATCCAGGAGCCGTTGCGCGGCCGCATGGATCATCGCGTCGAGGCTTCGCTTCGCCCCCTCGGCGTCCGCGCCAGCCGCTCTCAGGGGCACGAGGGCGAGCTCGAGCTTCCGCCGGTACACCTCGTTCAGGTCGAAGTGACGCTGCTCGTGGCGCAGGACGGCCTCGCTCCGTCGCTCAAGCGCGGCCCAAGACCGGGCGGGGTCCATCCAGTTCAGTACCTCGAGCGACGAGGGGACAATCGAGCCTTTCCACTCGCTCTTCCCTGGCACGCAGGTCACCTCGAACCGGACAGACCAGCTGATCGTCATCGCGATCGCGGCGATCTCCGTCCGCTGGGCCGCATCCGCGGGCGAGACGGCGCGGAAGTCTCCCCACCCGACCGGGCGGGCGGCGTCCCAGTGCAGCGCCCCGCTCGGGAGGACGGGGAGGTCGGCCGCCGCCGCGAGGAGGGAAACCACCACAAGAGCGAGCATGAGGAGGCCTACGACGATCCTCGGGCGGCTCAGGCGGCGGGCGAACGTCATGGTCGAGCGTGAATCATATCACACAGTGGGGCGGCGTCCCCCGGAGACGTGACGAGATCTCCTCATCCTATCAGCGGAAGAGCGTTCACCTACCAGCCGCGTCCGCCCCCGCCCCCGAACCCGCCGCCGGAGAAGCCGCCACCGAAGTGGCCGCCACCGCTCCACGCCGGGCGGCCGCCGCTCGAACTCGTCCGCGGGGCGGAGACGAACGTTCGCTCCATCCCAGACGACAGGTAAAGCATGGACAGCCCGAAGAGACCGGCGTTGAACGTCGGACCCCGGCCGGCGTACCACTCAGGCGGCTCGCGGAAGAGGCCCTCGAACTTCTTCGTCCAGATCGAGGTCAGGTTGAGGGCGATCGCGTAGGGAAGGAGCTTCTCGAAGAGCTGCGGGCTCTTCTCCGGGGCGTCGTGGAACTCCATCTGCTTCACCTCGGCCCGCCCGATGTACTCGGCGAGCCCGCGCAGGTCCCGCAGGGCCTCGGCGCCCTTCTGGGTCTTCCGCGGCATGATCCGCGCGAAGGGGAAGATCACGAGGCCGCAAAGCCCAAGGGCGATCGCGAGGTACAGCGACCCCGCCCAGACGCCGACGGCACCGCCAAGGATGAGGACGACGACCCCGAGACTCACGTACGCACCGCGCGCCCGCTCGGGGTTGCTGGCGTAGTACTTGCCCTTGATCAGGCTCGAATAGAGGGCGGACTTGATCGCCGGGAGGCTCCGGTAGAAGTGGTTCTCGAGCGACGAGAGCGTCCGCGTCTCCGGATGGTCCTTGTCGAAGAAGGCCTCGAGGATCGTCGACTCGGCAAGGGAGAGTCGGTCGTCCGCCGCCCTCACCTTGACGAACTCGAAGTCTTGCGACCGGCCGCCGAACGCCTCCTTCAGCTTCGAGGCGAGGCCGGCGTCCTTTTCCTCGACCTCGCGGATCTTCAGGTACCCCTTGACGGCGAGGCCGACCACGAGCGCCGAGACGTCGCGCAGGTCGGCGCGGTCATCGATCAGGATTCCCGCCTCGCCGGCGTCCACGCCCGAGGGCGGCTCAAAGCGCGGTGCGATCGTGCCGAGGGCCGGATCGCGCCCCTTCTTCCACCACAGCAGGGTCATCCCGGCGACGGCGAGGAGCGGGAGGACGGCGTACCAGTTCGCTGCGACGAACCACCCGATCCGCTGGCCGATCGTGGGAGGGGTGATCCCTGATCCCTCTCTCGGGAAGGCAAGGTCGACGGTCAGTCCCTCGCCCGGGGAAAACGAGCTCGCCTCGAGGATGATCCGCCCCGCGGCGTCGGTCCACGCCGGCGCGCTCTTCGAGACGGACCCGTAGTGGCCGAGGTAGGAGGTCGCCTGCACCGCGGCACGGTCCACCCCGGCGGGCAGGGTGATCGCCGCCGATGCGTGATCGAGCGGAACCTCCCAGAACCCGGTCACGTTCCAGTACAGCCGGACGGTCGGCCCGTCGAACAGGAGCGCACGAAGGACCGTGTAGCGGATCGTGTACTGATGCGCACCGGTCACCGTCCGGTCCGGGTCCCCGATCCGCAGCACGAGGTCCTTCCCGTTCCGGCGCGAGGTCCAATCGACCGGCTGCCCGTCCATCACCACCGTGGCGACGTCGATCGGCACATTGAGCTTCTCGCCGGTCCAGTGCGCGTACGAGACCGGCATCCAACGCTCAATTCCATGGTGGGCGGTGAGGAAGTTGACCGCGATCGTCTCCTCGATCGCGACCTGCCCGTCCTCCGCGATCCCGATCTCGGCGTGAAAGTCGGTGATCCGGAGGCTGGCGCTCGCCGCGGACGCGGCCGCCACGAGGGCCAGGAGGACGACCCAGAAGGTCCTTCTCATCGGAACTTGACCTTCGGTGCCTGCCGCTCTTCCTCCGCGGTGAGCATGTAGAAGTCACGCGGCTTGACGCGGAAGAGGCTCGCGATCAGGCTCTGCGGGAAGACCTTGATCGACGTGTTCAGGTCCCGCACGACGGCGTTGTAGTACACGCGCGACCGCTGGATCGTGTCCTCGACCAGCTCCAGGCTCTCCTGAAGCTTGAGGAAGTTCTGGTTCGCCTTGAGGTCCGGGTAGGCCTCCGCCACCGCGAACAGGGTCTTCAGCGCGCCCTTCAGCCCTGCCTCGGCCGCTGCTGTCTCCTCGGGCGTCGTCGCACCCATCGCCCGCGAGCGAGCGGCGGTCACCCTCTCGAAGACCTCCCGCTCGTGCGTCGCATACCCGCGGACCGTCTCCACAACGTTCGGGATCAGGTCGTAGCGGCGCTTGAGCTGCGTGTCGATGTCGCGCCAGGACTCCTCGGCCCGGACGTTCAGTCGGACAAAGCGGTTGTAGACGATGACGCCCCATCCGAGGATGAAGATCACCACCGCTACGACGATGATTCCAATCTGGTCCATACTCCCTCCCTTTACCCCGCGGGGTCATTCTACCACCGGCCCTGGGAAGCGGCCAACCGCGCGAAGGCCTCTCCGTTTGCGCGGCGCAGGGCCCGGTGCTACCATCGCCGCGCGATTCTACGACACCCTGCGGAGGTATCCCATGCACAAGCGGCTGTTTACCCCTGGGCCCACCGAGGTCCGCCCCGAGATCCTGAAGGAACTCGCCACCCCTCAGATCTACCACCGGTCGTCCGAGTTCTCCGAGCTGTACGCGGCGATTCAGCCCAAGCTCCAGCAGCTCCTGTACACGAAGCACCCCGTCCTCCTGTTCACGTCCTCCTCGACCGGGGCGATGGAGTCAGCGGTGACAAACTGCGTCGCCAAGCGGTGCCTGAACCTCGTCAACGGCGCCTTCTCCAAGCGCTGGCACGAGATCACCGTCGGAAACGGAGTCCCCTGCGACGCCTTCGAGGTTGAGTGGGACAAGGCGATCAGGCCGGAGATGGTGGATGCCCAGCTCGAGTCGGGGAAGTACGACGCGGTGACCCTCGTCCTAAACGAGACCTCGACCGGCCTCGCGAATCCGCTTGCGGAGATCGCCCAGGTCGTGAGGCGCTACCCGGATGTCCTCTTCCTGGTGGACGCCGTGAGCGGGATGGCCGGGGTCAAGATCGAGACCGACGCCCTGGCGATCGACTTCGTCCTTGCCGGGGTCCAGAAGTGCTTCGGACTCCCGGCCGGCCTCGCCGTGGCCGCGGTGAGCGAGCGCGCCCTCGCCCGCGCCGAGACGGTCCCGCCGCGCAGCTACTACTTCAGCCTGAAGGAGGCGTACAAGTACCACCAAAAGAACCAGACCCCGGCCACCCCCGCGATCCCGCAGATGTTTGCCCTGAACGTCCAGCTCGACCACATGCTCGCCGAGGGGCTGGACAACCGCTTCGCCCGCCACGAGCGGATGGCGAAGGCGGTCCAGGCCTGGGCGAAGAAGCACTTCGACATGTACCCGGAGACGGGGTACTGGTCGAAGACGGTCTCCTGCATCAAGAACACGCGGGGCATCAACGTCTCCGACCTCACGAGCCGTCTCGCCAAGGAGTACGAGGTCCGGATCTCGAATGGCTACGGCGTGCTGAAGGAGAAGACCTTCCGCATCGCGCACATGGGGGACGTCCAGATGGACGAGATCCAGGGCGTCCTGGCCGCGATCGACACGATCCTCGGGCAGTAGAAAGGAGGGGAAATGGCGTTCAAGGTGCTCGTGTCGGACTCGCTCGCCGACGAGGCTGTCCAGGCGATGCGCAAGGCGGGGCTCGAGGTGGTCGTGAAGACGGGCCTCTCCCCGGAGGCGCTCCTGGCCGAGATCGCAGACGTAGACGCGATCGTCGTCCGCAGCGCGACCAAAGTGAAGAAGGAGACGATCGACGCAGCCAAGAAGCTCAAGCTCGTCGTTCGCGCCGGCGTCGGTCTGGACAACGTCGACGCGGCGCACGCCGCGGCCAAGGGGATCGCCGTGCGGAACACCCCGGGGGCGAGCACGAACGCCGTCGCCGAACTTGCCTTGGGGCACGTCCTGGCCCTCGCCCGCCACATCGGGCGCGGGACGGCGACGACCAAGGCCGGAAAGTGGGAGAAGAAGGCCCTTGAGGGGGTCGAGATCGCCGGCAAGACGCTCGGCATCATCGGGATCGGGCGGATCGGCCAGTCCCTGGCGAAGAAGGCCGCGGCCCTCGGGATGAAGGTCGTCGCCTACGACAAGCTGGTGAAGGAGACCCCTGTCCCCGGCATCGTGACCCTGGTCCCGCTGGACCGGCTCCTCGCCGAGAGCGACTTCCTCTCCTTGCACATCCCGTTCGATCCCAAGGAGGGGGCGACGATCGGAGCGGCGGAGATCGCCAAGATGAAGAGGGGCGTCCGGATCGTCAACTGCGCCCGCGGTGGCGTGATCGACGAGGCGGCCCTCACCGAGGCCCTCGCCTCAGGGCAGGTCGCCGGGGCGGCCCTGGACGTCTTCGCCACCGAGCCGCCGGATGCCTCCTGCGCCTTGTTCGCCCAGCCGAACCTCTGCCTCACCCCTCACATCGGGGCGTCGACTCGCGAGGCGCAGGAGCGGATCGGGGGCGAGGTCGCCGAGATCGTGATCGGGTTCGCGAAGGCGAGGTAGGGCAGAATGGCTCGGATCATCCCGTTCCGTGGGCTGCGCTACAGCCAGAAGGTCGTCCCGGACCTGTCGCAAGTCGTCACCCAGCCCTACGACCGGATCAGCCAGAAGGACCAGGAACTCTACTACGACCGAAGTCCCTTCAACCTCGTCCGTCTCGAGAAGGGGAAGGTCCTCCCAGGCGACAACGGGGAGAACGTCTATTCCCGGGCGGCGGCGACCTTCGCCGCCTGGCAGAAGGAGGGCGTCCTCGTCCGCGACGAGCGCCCTTCGCTCTACGTCTACCACCAGGCCTACGCCTTCGCCGGCCAGTCCTTCGTCCGCAAGGGGGTCGTCGCCCTGGCCAAGCTCGAGCCCGAGCTCGTCCACGCCCACGAGCGGACGCTCAAGGGTCCGAAGGAGGACCGCCTGCGCCTGATGCGGGCGACCGAGGCGAACTTCGGCCACATCTTCATGCTCTACTCCGACTCGAGCCGCAGAGCGGACAAGGCCCTGGCCCAGGCGATCGCCGGGAAGCCTCCGACGACGGAGGCGGTGGACGACTTCGGGAATCGCCACCTCGTCTGGCAGGTGACGGACAGTAACGCGATCGCCGAGGTCCAGGCCGCCCTTGCCCAGAAGGACCTCTACATCGCTGACGGACACCACCGCTACGAGACCGCGGTCAATTTCATGAGCGAGTGCCTGGAGAAGGGCTGGCGGCCGACGGCCCCGGAGTCGTTCGACGCACGGATGATGACGCTCTTCAACATCGACGAGCCGGGGATGACGATCCGCCCCTGGCACCGCCTGGTCCACGCCGTCGCCGGCTTCGATGCGGAGCGGTTCCTGGGACAGATGAAGGACGACTTCGAAGCCGTCCCGCGACAAACCCTCGACGAGGTCGAGGAGGCGATGACCGCCGGCCGGACGCGCCACACCTTCGGCTTCTACTCTGGGAAGCGGTTCGCGACCCTCGCCCTGCGCGACGAGAGCCTGATGGACCGCCTGCTCACCGGGAACCAGTCCCACGACTGGAAGCGGCTCGACGTCTCCATCCTCCACACGGCGATCCTGGAGCGCTTCCTCGGGATCGGGGCCAAGGCCCTCGAAGAGGAGCGGAACGTCACCTACACCGGGGACGCCGCCGGGGCCGTGAAGGAGGTCGACTCCGGGAAGGAGCAGGCCCTTTTCCTCGTCAACCCGACGAGCCCGAACGAGGTCCGGCGCGTCGCCGACCACGGGGAGCGGATGCCCCAGAAGTCGACCGACTTCTACCCCAAGCTCCTGAACGGCCTTGTCCTGACGCGCATGGAGATCGCGAAGTAGACGGACCAACGAGACCGACGCCCGGTACGGGCTCCCCGTCGGGAGCCCGTATCTATCGCATTCGAGGCACGACCCTCGAAATGGCTGACCTACCTCTCCGCCTCGCGGTGCGGGGAGAGGTGGCTAGGGTTCACCCTGGCCGAACCCGAAGGAATCCGGCTGCGAAGGAGATGCTCCGCCGGCAGCGTGGCAAGTTCAAGTCCTCTCGGGCGTAAAGAAGCGGCCTGTTTCTGGGCCATTGCTCGCGAGGGCAAAGTGGACGCTCCCGCTCCCGAACCCCGCCAACTCCCTGCTCTCCCATCTCCGGGAGTACCTGTCCGGCCTTGCCATTGCCGCACGCTCTCAAGGAATTCGCTCTCCGCCAATCCCGGGGCGGTTCAGTGTTGAGGTCGAGGTCACGCCAGCGGAGTGCGGTCGCTTCGGACAGACATAGGCCAACGGACAGCATCAACTGGAGGACGAGATGGTTCCTCTGACCTGTCGGCCAACGAGGGTTGGGCCGTCGCAGAAGGGCTGCCTGCTCGTCCTCGGTGAGCACGTCGGGAATTCGGAACAGCGTTTTCGCCGAAGTCGACCTCCTCTGCGAGTTCACCAAGGCACTATCCAAACGCAAGGAGGGTCTGCCCCTCGTAGACAATCGCGAGGCTACCTCCGTCGCCAAAGACCATGGGCGTGAGCTCCGCGGGGGGCCCAGGATAGAACTTGGCTGTAAGGCGCGTGCGCTTCCTCGCCATCTTGAGGTCCCAGTCTGCGGTTAGTAGGTGCCCGCGCACCGAAACGACGGGAACAAGACCATCAGAATCGAGAGCTTCACGCGAAGCACGGTCAGCGGCGTACTCCAGAAGCTGCTGGTCTTCGAGAAGGTCGCGCAGACGTTCTCGGAGTTTGGTAGGTGTGTAGCGCCGGTACTCAAGCTGCAGGCTAACTCCCGAATCATGGTCAATGGCGAACCGGTTCGTGCGCGCCGATGTGCGAATTCGGCTGTCTTGTACGTCGGCCGAGAGTTGGTTCTGAACCACTTCCAGGATCGGTCGCTCCTGGGGGTCTGTGAGCGAGATGTCGAACACCAGGGCTTGGCATCTGGCTCCGGGCAGCTGCCCTGGTCTCGCCTGAAGTACTGTTCTTCCGCTCACCGATAGAACTGGCCCTGCACCAAGAATCACGGACCCGCCGAGCACGAACAGCAGTTTCTCCGGCTCCCAAGGCCAAGGCGCACGAAGGCGGTCCCGAACATACGGTGAAGTCTTCATGCTCTGGAGTTGATTCGCTGTGAAGACGCCACCGTCAGCTCGTTCAGCATGAGTCGGACAGAGCGCAATCATGCCGGCGGGATCATGGTGCTCCTTGACTTTCCACGGCGGGTCGAAGTGATGCCACTTGAGGAACGGACAGCCACAGCCCTGGACAGGGCAGCCATAGTTGACCTCGCGCGCCAAGGCGTCGCGCACCTCCCGTGGCGGAGTTCGGTTCATAGGGTGCTCTCACCGCGGTAGATGAGGACTTCAGGAATCCTAAGCGGCGTTTTCACCACGTTTGACTTCGTCTCCAGGTACGCTTAGACCTACTCTATTGCTCACTCTACGATCTTCGCCAAGCCTAGTCTGCTCGGTCCCACCCCAGACGGGCCTCCTGGAGCCGGACGTCAGTTGCCCCTTTGAAGTACCGGGACGTCTCCGCGAAGAGGCGGACCAAGATCCTTCCCGGCGCCCAAGGGAGCGGAGCGGTTCCGATCAGCCGGTCTCCTGCGTGGCCAGTGATTGTCTGGTCCTCAGCGTTGTAGAGCATGCGCAGGGAGTAGACGCCAGGCCCTCTGCGCCCTGTGAAGGCGAACTGCCGTGAGTTCGCCGCTGGATACACGTCGTGGGTAGGACAAGGGCGTACCACGGCATCAAAGGAGAACGCGTCCGTGTTGCAGCGCACTTGGGCCAAGGCGCACCCGACGTCCAAGGAGTAGAACTCAAGGACGAAAGCGGTATCGCGCGAGTTCATGTCAATCACGATAACACACTCCAGCCGCCTTGGGGACGTGATCGGCGCAACGCAGAAGCTGATGCCGGTCTGATGGCAGGTAGCGAAGCTCGAGGTCCCGTGGATCCAGACGGCTCCCTCTGCCGTGGAGATGGTCAGACGCGGGTTGCTCCTGTCGATGCACCATGCGTCGGTATCGACTCCTGACAGAAAGTTGGCGTACCGAGTCTCCTCGTATGTGCCAAGCAGCGTGCTGGGTGGCATATACCCAGGCGATGCCTCCTGCTCTGCCGTGAGAAGGAGGCTGTGCAGGGAGACGCTCGCCAGGAGCACTGCTAGTGTCGCGTCCGTGAAGTACGTGACCTGAGGAGGTCGTGGGCCGTCTTCGTCCAGCGGAAGACGCGTCGTTCTTGGTTGAAGCGCTCGATGTACGCGAGCAGCTTGGCCGTGAGGTCCTGTTTCGACGGAAACCTCCCGCGACGGATGACCTTCGCCTGGACGAGATTGAACAGCACCTCGACCTGGTTCAGCCACGAAGAGTAGGTGGGAAGGAAGTGGAAGACGACGCGTCGATGCTTCCGCTTCGCATGCCAGGTGTGCACTTTTGCTGAGCGGTGAGTGGCGACGTTGTCGAGGATGACGTGCAGCTCTCCTTCAGGGTAGATCCGCAACAGCTGATTCATGAACGCAATGAACTCCCGCGAGCGATGCCGTTCCTCGACGCGAGGGATGACGTGGCCGGCGTGCACCGCGAGGGCGGCGTACAACTGCACGGTGCCGTTCCGCTTGTAGTCGTGGGTGTGTCGCTCGATTTGATCCGGCCGCAGCGGCAGCATCGGCTGAGTGCGATCGAGCGCCTGAACTTGCGTCTTCTCGTCTACGCACAGCACGACGGCGTTCTCGGGCGGGTTCATGTACAGCCCGACGACGTCGGTCACCTTCGCTGCGAAGTGGGGGTCGGGAGACTGCGAGAACGTGCCGACGCGATGCGGCTTCAGCCGGTTCTGACGCAGAATCTGATGCACGACGTCTCGTCCCACCCCGGTCGCTTCCGCCAGACTGCGCACACTCCAATGGGTCGCGTCAGGAGGGGTCTTTGTGCATGCCGTCTCCACTACTCGTAGCCGATCGGCGTCCGTGTACGTCCGGGGTCTTCCTGACCGCGGCCGATCGAGGAGGCCGCCCAAGCGCTCCTCGATGAATCGTCGTCGCCACTGGATGACCATCCGCCGCGCCAGTCCCACCTCCATCGCAAGGGTGGAGTTGGGTTTCCCTTCCGCCGCGAGCAGGACCACGCGGGCCCGTTGCACTTTCCGGTACGGTTCGGTGCGCGATGCCGCCCAGGTCTGCAGAGTCTTCCGCTCTTCGGGACTCAACGTCACAACCGCTGCTTTGCGTGCCATGGCACAGCATACCACCCCATGCCATGTGTGTGTGTATGCACTAGGCGGACGCAACACTAGGCCAATGCCCGAGAGCTTCGATTCTTGTATCCTCATCTGGCCCCTCCTCTTGAGAGACTTGGGCCTTCATCAGCGAAGCTTGTCTCGCGTCCGCGCGGCGGGCAGCCTACCTGACTTGTCCCTGCCGGACGTTCCACTTCCCGGGCCAGTCTACTCCGCCCGTGGCGACGGAGGCCAGCCGCTCCGGTGTCGGCGCCCAGTGGCCCGGACTGACCTGCGCGACGTGCTTTCCTCATGGCGAACCGGCGCCAGGCGACGAGTTCAAGAGTAGTCCACTATGGGGTAAGAACGTAGTCTCTAGTAGGCCGTTGCCTGCGAGGGCAGAATGAACGGGCTGGATCTCGATCTTCGGCTACCCGATCTTCTCGAGCGATTCGGTCTCCGGCAGTCCCGGGGCGGTTCACTTCATAGGCCGCTCCCGTGATAGACTGCCGTGAGGTGATTTCCATGAAGAGGCTGCTTGTGGGGGGCGCGTTGCTGGTGTCGGTCTTGCTGGTCGTGAATCTCCTTTCCGTCATCTTCGTTAGCGCCGACGAGAACTGGGAAATGGGCGACCTCTCTCGGGTTGCAGCCCTTCTGGAAGTGCAACCAGGACCCGATGGAAAGTACGACCTTTCCTCAGTGCTGTCTGCCTTGTTTTGGGGAACCGAAAGGGCGAATCACGCCCTCTCCGACATGATTATCGCCCTGGCGGAGGAATCGCACGCTCCTTTGATGATCGCCTACCTCGACACAGACAGCGCCTTCGCCGTGTTCACGGACGCAGTCAAGGATCTTCGCCAGGCGGCTCAGGACAAGGCGAATCAGATCAGTGCGCTCCAGTGGCAGTATGACATCGGGGCCCTGACTAAATCCGACTTCGATGCGAAGAACAACCAGTACAAGGCCGAGCTGCTCCAGGCGCAGCTCGCGGTTGATTTGGACATGATCGACAAGATGATTGCCTCGCGTGGATTTTCAGACCTCAAGGTCCAGCTCCAGCAGATTCGCAAGCAGGCACAGCCCATCGTGGAGCAGATGAACAGTATCGTCACGACGGCGCGCATGGGTGTCGTGAACGTGCAGGAGTTCGAGAACCACATCAACGCCGTGGAGACCTCTTTCTCGGAGCTGGACAAGCTTCTGACCCAGGCCTCCCTGGTGAAGATTACGGCAGTGAGCCGGAAAGTCGCCGTTCAGAACGGTTATGACCTCGTGTTGCAGAAGAAGAACGTCATCATCTACCAGAATTCGGCTAAGCTGACGGATATCACGAACCTCGTGAAGCAGGAGCTCGCGACCTACCTGTAGCAATCTGGGGAGAAGGCAACGGAGCCGATCAGGTCTGGCCTTCGAGGGTGCGGGCGGTAGTCTAGCGCTCCGTCTCCATGCCGTCGCTCATGGATCCACCCGGGCCTGTCGCTCCGCCTTTCGAATCGAACGGCGGTGGGTATCAGTGAGTGGCGCGTCGACGTCGCGGAGTACTTGGTCAAGAGAACCCCGTGAGGCTGGGCGGCTCAAGACGCGGCCTGCAGACTGGCTGGGGCACGCCACAACCTGATGGAGCAATCGTCAGATCCAAAGGCAACGGTCTTCCCATCCGGACTATAGCTGATGGAACGGATCCGAAGCATTGCGGGCCCAGACAGAGCTCGCACCTGTTCCCCGGAGCCGACTTCCCATAGCCTGACATGGCAGTCCGCAGCCGCCGAAGCGAGTACCTTGCCATCTGGGCTGAAGGCGAGCGAAACGACATCCCAAGTGCGTCCCGCCAGGGTGTGCACTACCCTCCCGGTAGGCAGATCCCAAAGCCTGACAGTGTGATCATTTGCTCCGGAGGCAAGCATCTTCCCGTCAGGACTGAAGGCAACGCAACGAACGAAGTTCGTGTGATCTCTGAGGGCGCTGACTGCTCTGCGAGCAGGGAGATTCCACAGCGCGACCGTCTTGTCCCATGCGGCAGACGCAAGCATTTGTCCGTCCGGACTGAACGCAACCGAGTTGACCGGCCCCTTGTGCCCAGACAAGGTGGCGACTTCACGTCTTGCGGCGACGTCCCACAGCTTTACTGTCTTGTCATTGGCCCCGGAGGCAAGCATCTTCCCGTCGGGACTGAAGGCAACGGAGTGTACCAAGCGCCTGTGTCTCTTGAGAGTGGCAAGCTCTACCCCCGCCGCGAGATCCCACAGCTTGATATCACGATCCCAGGACCCAGAAGCAAGCGTCCTCCCGTCCGGGCAGAATGCAACGGAGCTGACTGCGTCTCTGTGTCCCGCTAGTGCTCGAATCTCTCGTCCTGTAGCAGCATCCCACAGCTTGATTGTCTTGTCGCAGGATCCGGAGGCGAGCATCTTCCCGTCGGGGCTGAAGGCGACCGAGAGAATCGCGTCCCTATGGGCCGCTGGCCACTTGGTCACGGGCTGGTAGTCGTTGCCCTTGCGAGTGACCAGAAAGGCGAGATCTTCCGGGCACGTGCCGCCCGCCCGATTGCCGAAGAGCGTGTTTCCATGCCCAAGGACAGTGCCAAAGAATGGCTCTCTGGCGTCACCACCCGGCTCCTGGCCGAGGGACACACCGTACGTCGCGTTGCCCGTGATCTCGTTCTCATCAAGCTCGAGCTTGGCCGATTCCAGTGCCTGAACCCCCGCGCGCCCGTTCCCCCCTATGCTGCACCGCCGGAGGCACGCTTCAGCTCGTCCTCGCACCACTACCCCGTTCTGGGTGCAGTCGGCGATCCGGCAATCGATGGCCTCCGCTCTTGCGGATCCCGAGACTTCGAGACCAGACACGCCGTCTTTGAGCGAAACGTTGACTAGGCGAATCCGCGCCTGGCCTTGAACGGCCACCGTGCCCTCCACTTGGAGGTTCTCGAGAGCTACGTCAATCGGCTCGTCGCTTGAGACGATGATGGCGACGCCATTTGGCAAAGCGGAGCGAAGCACCACGCCCTTCCCCCCACGTAGGGTCATGCTCCGATCGATGCGGACCCGGGCAGGAAAGATGCCTTCCTCCAATGCCAAGAGTCCGCCTACGGAGGCTGTGTGAACTCTACGTCTAAGCACTCTAGACGGGATGACGGCCAACAGCAACAGCCCCAGGGAATGGCCTAGGAAGCCAAAGACGGCGAAGAAGACGAACCCCAACGCCCCGCCCAGCACCGGCAATCTGAGAAGCGCTCCGAGGGCAGCAGCAACACCGATAGCCACAACTGCCCGCGCCCATCGCCATCTGAGGTGTTTGTCGAAGCAGCCCAAGAAAGCCGCGGCAGAGACAACTCCTGCGAGGAAGGCACGCGCATCGCGTGCTGCCGCGGGGAGGAGAGCCGTAATGGTCAGAGGGACGACTACAGCGCCAGCAAGAACGACTCCTCCAACGAACCATGCGTACAGGCGCTCCGAGATACGCCGGGTTTCTCTGCCTCGGTCAGACATGCTGCTGCAAGTCACCTCCCAGACGGCGCTTTGCCGATCCAGTGAACCTGAATCCGCGGCAATCGTCCCGTATCTCTCACAACAACCCTCCTGCGGATTTCCAGTATAGCGGCGATGCTGCGGCAAGGGAAGATACTGCTCTCGTCAGTTCATGCATTGGAACGGCTCATTACTTCACCACCACGGTAAGCGAGTACATGTCGCGTCCAGGGTGTCCGGGATCACGCAGAACTCCAGCGCGACGGACAACCAGAGAGGTCGTCCCGGCCCCCTGACAACGGTATGCAAGCGCGAACGAGATGGGATCTGTGACGGCATCAAACACGGGTACCGGCGACCCCTCCCTTTGAAGGATGAGCTCGGAAAACCTACTCTGCACATCCCACTTGTCCGCGTGATTGATGAATGGGCGGACGGACACCTCGGCCTGAGGGTCAAGCGCTACAGCGAGATCCCCAGGCACCGTGAGAATCAGATACTCCCCACGCCGAAGGCGGATTGTCGAAGGATCTTTGATGAGAGAATTGAGTGGTGCCAGTAGGTCCACTCGGACCACTCGCGGCAGCTCGCTTTGGTCAGTTGTCTGAGTAATCGGGCCAACGGGGACAGCTCCGAAGTGAACCACCAGATAGACAATGCCTGCGACTACCACAGCACCTAGGCAGAAAGACGAAACAAGACGTCTCCGAACGAGACCTCTCTGATTCCATTTCTGTCCTAGCCCGCGAACTAGCTCGCTGGAATCCTGGACTACTCGAACCGCGAAGCTCAGGAGCTTGGTTACAGCAAGCCCTCCCACCACCGGCACGACAGCGCACCAGAAGGAAAGACAGGCGGCTATAGCCAGCCGCCACATCCCCTTCGTCAAGGGGTCTTGTTGGAGCGAGAGAACGACGCTCGCCAGAGCCCCCCGAACGGGAGCCAGTGCGAAACTAGCACTAGCCAGAACAAGCCATGCAAGAACGACCCGGATGGCCCACTTGGCAAAGAAGGGATCTGAGTTCTGAGTCATGATTGCCGTCCTTCCCGTTCCAGCAAAGCGGCACCTTCCTGTCCGCAACCGCACGAACTGCGCCCGAACCAGTATAGATACCTCAGGTCCCTAAGCCAAGGTGACTTCTCAGTTCTCTACCCAGGCGCAGTTGGTGGCAACATCGAGGACCACGGCGGACGGCCCTCGAATGTCCTTTGGCGTGTGGTCCGCATTGGTCCCATCGGAGGACTTCCCCCTACAATGCTGCTAGAAACGGAATCGCGAGGGGGGCATCGTTGTGGCGGACGCCAATAGACTTCTAGTGATCGCTGCCGTTGTCGGATTGAGCCTGCTCGTCGCGGCCGGAATCGCTCGTGTCGTGGAGCTACGCGTGGGCGGGTCCGAGCTGGCGCAGTCCGGCGGCTCCAGCTCGGAGACGGTCCAGTTCGCCGATCCGCAGCTGGAAGGCGTAGTCCGAGAGATCCTTGGGAGCGCCGGCGCCCCGTTCGTCGCCGTTCACCTCGCGAGGATCAAGCAGATCAGTGCGCGGGGACGAGGGATAGAGGATTTGCGCGGGCTCGAGTACTGCACTGGACTCGAGCGGCTGGATCTATCCGACAACAAGATCCTCAGCATTGGTGCCCTGAGCCAGTTGACCGAGCTGCGTACTCTGTATCTCGCCAACAACCTCATCCGCGACCTTCTGCCGCTCGCTGACCTCGAATGGCTAGCCGATCTCGATCTCTCCGGGAACCGTCTCGAAGAGGTGAGCCCTCTCGCCGGCCTCGGGAGTATGGCGCACCTCAACCTCTCGCGGAACGAGATCCGTGATGTCGGAGCGCTGTGGAGGATCAGGGCACTCTTCACGTTGGACCTCAGTGAGAACAGCATCGAGAGCGTGAGCGGCATACCTCAGGTCCAACCGTGCGCCGGGCCGGGCTCGCGGGTGTGGATCCCCGCCCGCGGGAAGTACGTGGAGATCTCCTGTGCAAACCCCACGATCGACCTCTCAGACAACCTCATCCAAGACATCAGTCCTCTATTGGGGTGGATTGATCAGGCCTTTGCCGGGCACGCGGTTGACCTGTCTGGAGACCCTCTCGATCTGGCTGATGGCTCGCCGACGCGTGAGATCATCCGGGAGCTAGAGTCACGAGGCATTCGCGTCTGTCGCTGAGGCACGTCATGAGCGCCTTGATCCCTTCCTGCGGAGGCGCATTCGCACATTCGGTCAGGCGCTCCAATTGACGCGACTCTCGTCACCAGCCGACAATGGACACACGCGCTCCATGATCGGCCCCACAGCCTCCACTGTGCGGGCTCGAACGGGTTCTCGCAACTGGTGCCACGATGGTGGTATCGAGTGGATTGCCCGCAAGCGTTCTGGAGTTATGCACTACGCCCAGCCGACCGGAGTTCAAGAGTAGTCCACTATGGGGCGGCGGCGTACATTACGAAGCGACTTGTGCTGGCCCCACAGGTAGCAGTCATGCGTGCGTTCTGGGATGAAGTCCAACCAATGCCACCGTGCCGCCCAGATGGGCGTCCGTTCTTCGAGGCGCCGCAGCACCCGACGATGTGACGTGACTCGCCGCCTGTGAACGGTCCGCCTCCTGAGTAGGTGTAGCGCTACCGCCTAGGAGGGGCTCATCTCGTCGGGATCCCGCTGGCTGAGAGGGCCTCGGAGTTCAAGACCGCACGCGGGGGGTCTGTCTCCGAAGGCGCATGAATAGTGCTCTTCCGGGAGTACTACTCTCTATTGGATAACCCTCGAACTCCGGGCGATTGACATGAAAGCCGCATCGGTTGGCATCTTGGATCAGATAGTTGCCGGATTCAGGTAATGGAGCCTCTGGAAAAGCCGCGGCGGTTCACTGTATGATCGGAGTCGGAGGGTCGCGGCCGAGGTCGCCGGAGTCAAGCAACTCACCCTCCGGAGAACCCGTGGCGGTTCACGTCGCAAGCGCACCAACTGAGCTTCCCCGCGCCCTCCCCGCGCCACAAGGAAGAGGAGCCGCGTCCGTCGTGGATTGTTGAGCTGCTACACCCGATTGCGAGACTTCGATCGTAGAGGAGGTGGGTCAATTGACGCGAAGGCGTCTATGGTCGGCGATTGCGACCAGTGTGAGTCTCCTCTTCGTGGTGTCGGTCGTTGTGGTAGTAACGTCCTGCGGCCGAGATGGCGGGAAGCAACGCCCGGTGGAGGAAACATCCACTCCTTCTACACCATCAGCGGCCGCAACTCCCACTACCACGACTGCTCCTGAGACATGGCATACAGTTGGGAGCTGGACTGGGTCGTCTCCCGTGAAGACTGAGACGTTTCTCATCAAAGGCAGCCGGTGGCAGATCACCTATGAGACCGCTAGTGCTTCGGGGGTAGCGGAGGTCGTCAAGATCTCCGTGTACACAGCTTCTGGTCGGTTCGTCACCGACGTGACGAAAGGGAGTGGCGAGTTCCTGGCGGCTGCCGTTGTAACCCGTGAGCGTGGGGAGTTCTACCTTGACATCGGACAGGGGGCTGACACTTGGGAGATAACTGTCCACGATTGGTATTAGAGAATGACCCGCCCCTGGTGAACGTTCCACTTTCCAAGCTAGTCTAGCGCTCTCCCGGCAGCGGCGGCTAACGCCTCAAGTGCAGGCGGCCAGTAGCCAAAACTGGCGTGCATGACGTGCTTTCTCCACACTGCGCGGGGTACGCGCGGAGTTCAAGAGTAGTCCACTTGGGGTACCAGATGGTGCGACTTCCGGACGTGGCTCCCAGTTCGAGAGCTACCCGCTGAGGCGTCCCGGCCTTCTTCGGAGAGAGGAGACTCGTGTGCGCTTCCTCTAGCGATGCTCCCCCGGCGCGCCAAGGCCTGGGATGTGGAGACGCTTCTCGACGGCCCGCAGGCCCAGAGTGACGACGAGGACGAGGGCGAGGTAGAACAGGGCCACGACGACGTAGACGTCGAACGAGTTGAAGTGCTTGGCGGCGAGCTTCTTCGCCTCCCCCATGATGTCGGGGAGCGTGACCATGTACAGGATCGAGGAGTACTTGAGCATGAGGATGAGCTCGTTCGACCAGGGCGGAATGACGAGACGCACGGCCTGAGGCAGGATGACGTAGCGGACGGTCTGAGGAAGGGTCATCCCGAGGGAGCGGGCGGCGAGGGTTTGGCCGGGCCTCACGGCCTGGATGGCACCGCGGAAGTACTCGGCCTGGTAGGCGGCGGTGTTCAGGCCGAAGGCAAGGATCCCTGAGACGAACGGGGAGAGGCTGATCCCCCACGAGGGGAAGCCGTAGTAGACCATGAGGAGCTGGACGAGGAGCGGGGTCGCGCGGAAGAACTCGATGTAGATCCGGCAGGGCCAGGAGATCCATCGCCGGCCGTACAGGCGTCCGAACGCGAGGAGAAGCCCGAGGGCGATCCCGATCAGGACGCAGATCGCTGTCACCTCGAGGCTCAGGCCGAGCCCCCGCACGAGCTGGGGGAGCCACTCCCACCTGAACTTGAACGTCATCCGCCCATCTCCCCGTACAGCTCCGTGATCTTCCGCAGGAACTGGCCGGTCCGGGGGTGCTTGGGGGACGTGAAGAGCGCCTGCGGCGTCCCCTCCTCGGCAATCACCCCGCTCTCCATGAAGATGATCGAGTCGGCGACCGAGCGGGCGAAGCCCATCTCGTGGGTGACGGCGAGCATCGTCATCCCCTCTTTGGCCAGTTCGATCATGACGCTCAGGACCTCACCAATCAGCTCAGGATCCAGAGCCGAGGTTGGCTCGTCGAACAGGATCAGCTTGGGGTCCATGGCCAGGGCGCGGGCGATGGAGACGCGCTGCTGCTGGCCACCGGAGAGCTGGGCCGGGAAGGCGTTCGCCTTGTCAGCAAGCCCCACGCGCTCCAGCTCGGCGAGGGCGCGGGCCCGCCCCTGCTCCTTCCTCATCCCCTTCACCTTGAGGAGGCCGATCGACACGTTCGCGAGAGCGGTCAGGTGGGCGAAGAGGTTGAAGTCCTGGAAGACGAACCCCATCGAGGCCCGCAGGTGGTTGATGTTCGCCTTGTGGTGGGTGACCTCGTGCCCCTCCAGGAAGACCTGCCCCTGGTCGGGGAAGGTGAGGAGGTTGATGCAGCGCAGGAGGGTCGACTTTCCGGTCCCGGACGGGCCGATGATGACCTTCGTCTCGCCGCGCTCCATCCTGAACGAGACACCGCGGAGGACCTCTTCCTTCCCGTAGCGCTTGTGGATCCCTTCGACCCTCAGAAGCTCCGTCATCGTCTCCTCACCGGTTCTCTCCCCCGATGCCCTTCATCTCCAGGCCGGGGATCCGCGTCTTCCTCTCTAGGAGCCCAAGCCCCCAGTTCCCCGCGTAGGTGAGGGCGAGGAAGAGGAGGGCGACCGTCAGGTAAGCCAGCATCGCCAGGTTGTACTGCCTATCCATGACCACCCGCGCCGCGCGCAGGACCTCGTTCAGCCCCACCGCGTAGGCAAGGGTCGTGTCCTTGGTCACGCCGGAGAACTCGTTCGACCAGCCGGGGATGGAGAGCCGGAACGCCTGGGGCAGGATGATCGCTACGACCGCCCGCGCCCGGCTCATCCCGACGGAGCGCGCGGCGAGCATCTGCCCGGTGGGGATCGCCTGGATCGCTCCGCGGAAGATCTGCGATTGGTACGCCGCGGAACGGAACCCTAGGGCCAGCGTCGCGGCCAGGAACGGGGAGATGTCGAAGCCGAACCGCGGAGGCCCGAAGTAGAAGAGGAGGAGCAGAATCAGGGCCGGTATCGCCCGGAAGACCCATTCAAAGAGGAAGGCAAGGGACCCGATCAAGCGCCCGGCGTAGACCTGAAGGATCGCGATGACCGTCCCCGCGGCCAAGCCGACCCCGAGGAGGGCGACGAGGATCTCGAGGTTGATCAGAAAGGCGCGCAAGAGCATGGGAACGCTCTTGCCGATCGCGGCCAAGGAGTCGATGGAGATCTCCCTTCGTCGTGTCGTGGCGGCCCTCCCCGCGCAGCGGGGAGGGCCGCTCCTATCGAGTCAGGATGCTCCTACTTGTTCGCTTCGTTCGCGAAGGCGAGGGCGAACGCCTGGACGTCGGCGAGCGTCTTCGCGTTCAGGATGAGGTTCTTCGTGACGAGCCACGCGGCCTCGATCTTGTCCGGGGACGGCCCGAAGTACGCCCGCACGAGGTTCGCCCACGCGCTCCCCGACTTGATCACCAGGTCCTGCATCCCGCCGGCCCCGGTGACGATCTCCAGGCCGAGCTGCGCCATCGCGGCGTTGACCTTCGGGAGGATGCCCTTCGGGTCACCATTGGCCACCAGGAAGCCGAAGTACTCGTAGGTGTTGATCACCCCGCCAATGGTCAGCAGGTCAGGATACGCGGCGATGGAGGCCTGGGAGGCCGGCTCGTCCTGGACGACGGCGTCGATCCGGTTGTTCACGAGGTCCAGGACCGCCATCGGGTACGTGTCGTACCCCTTCAGCTCGACCTCCACCCCGGTCCCCTGCAGGCTCTCCACCCAGCCGTACCCGGTCGTCCCGTTCTGCGCGCCGACGGCCTTGTTCGGCCCCATCCCGACCAGGGCGGTGACGAGATTGGCCGGCGAATCCTTGCGCATCACGACGGCCTGGTTCGACAGGTAGTACGGGCTCGAGAAGTCGACGTTCGCCTCGCGCTCCGCGGTGATGGTGAACCCGGACGCGCCGATGTCGGCCTTGCCGGTCAGGACCGCCTCGATGATCGTATCGAACGCGGTGTTCTTGATCTCGACCGTAAACCCGGCGACGACACCGATCGCCCGAACGACGTCCAGGTCAAACCCGAAGAACTCGCCGGCCGGGGTGACCATCTCGAACGGCGCCCACGGGATGTCGGAGGCGACGACGAACTTCTCTCCGGCCCCAAGAGCCCCCGACGTGGCGACCAACATCAGCAGCGCGAGCACCGACAGCAACCTGAGACACCTTTTCACGACCTACCACCTCCCTGAAGTATGTCCTACGATAGACCCTCGCAGCGCGTGGAGTAGCAGGAGCAACGTCTGGGCCAACACAAAGAGCGCTTGACACCTGTCCTCTCCTCGGCGGACAAACCTGCGCTTTCGTTCTCCCTCATTCCTGCCCCGAGGGCAGGCTGCTCGGCTACGCTCGTTACGGTGGAAAAGGAGGCCAGGATGCCACGAATTGGTCGGTGGGGCGTCGTCTTTCTCGTCGTGGGGGTCCTCGCCGGGGGCTCCGTCGCGCTCGCGGAGGGCGTCGCCTTCTCTGGAGGCGTCGAGCTCGTGACCACGTTCACCCCGATCCTTCTGCTCTCCTACGACATCTCGTCCGAGCTCACGCTCTCTCTGTCCGTGACCGGGTTCACGTTCGAGACCAAGACGGGGTTCTCCCTCGCAGGGTTTCAGTCGGAGCGGATCGAGGTGGGCTTCGACCTCGGCGCCGTAGAGATCGGGGAGGAGGTCCTCTTCGACCCGACCTTCAGCTGGAACGAGCTCTCCGTCGACGTGGACATCCTCGGTGTCCTCCTGGGGCTCGACCTCATCCTGGCGAACATCGGGACGCCGCAGACCCCCGACTTCAGCGTGGGGATCGTCCTCAAGATCGAGAGCACGATCACCTGCGGCCTGACCTTGACCACCCTCACCGGGTTCGGGGCGGTCGACCTCGTCAACCTGATCGGCGGCATCGAGGCGCCGTTCTCGAACCAGGTCCTCGCCCTCACCCTTCACCTCGACCAGCTGTTCGCTCCTCCAGAGGCACTGAACGTCACGGTCGTCCCGGGGATCTACTTCGAGGAGGAGGTCCTTCGTCTCCAGCTCGAGGCGCTGGGCATCCTCCTCTCGACAAGCACGTGGTTCGACTGGACGGGGTTCTCCAAGGAGATCCTCGAGTTCGGCTACCACTTCGACGAACCCCCGCTCGCCCTCCTCTCGGTCCTGACCGTCGACTCAGACCTCGCCGTGAGCGAGCTCGATCTCTTCCTCGACCTGCAGATCGGGATCGTTCGGTTCACGTCGGAGACGTTCTTCTCCGAACCGTCCGTCACGCTCCCCGTCCCGCTCCTCTTCTCCGGGCAGGACTTCGCCCTTGGGATCGCGTTTGAGGGGGTCGGCCTCGTTTCGGAGATCGAGTTCAACGACCTCTTCCTCTTCGACCGGGAGCGGTTCTCGATCGAGGTCGTGATTGACCCGGTCTCTGTCGCGAGCCTCACCGAGTTCGACGCCACGGGGTTCGTCGGGGAGTGGATCCGGGCCGGCGTTCAGGTTGGCGGGGTCGTCCTGTTCACCGAAGCGGTGTTCGACGTGGGCGGGGTCACCTCCGTCTCCTTTGGCTTCGAGCTCCGCTTCTAACGGGATGAGCGAAGAGGATCTCTCGCGCCGATCCCTCGACGATCTCCTGCGCCGCCTCGCCGACCCTGCGCGTGCCACGTCAGCCCTGCGCGAGGAGGCGCTAAGGCGCATGACGCCTTGGGTACGCAGCATCGCCGCCTTGACCTTTGCCGAGAGCGGGATCCCTGATGAGGACCTCTTCCGAGCGGGGTACCTCGGCCTCCTCTCCGCCGTCTACAACGCCGATCTCGCTCACGGACAGGACTTCAGGACCTACGCCGAGAACCTGATCAAGGGCGAGATTCGCCAGCACATCCGGGGCGTGGCACGGCCGCCGACCGTCCCCCGCTGGCTCCGGGACCTGAACCGCCAGATCGACGCAGCGGGGGCGCGCCTCCTTCTGAAGACCGGCCGGCTGCCGACGCTTCAGGAGGTCTCGCAGGAAGTGAACCTAACGGAGGAGGGGACGGCCGAGGTCCTCAAGGCCCGCGACGCCCTCACCTACGTCTCCCTTCGCGAGGAGGAGCGGCGAAGGGACCCCGCACCGTCGATTGACGTCGCCAAGATCCGGAGCGCGCGGCCGGACCCCTTTCCCATAGAGGACCGGATCCGCATCGCCGCGGCGCTGGAGAAGCTCGGCGAGCTTCAGGAGATCCTCCTGGCGAGTCTCTTCGCTCCGCCGCCGGCCTAGACGTTGGCTTGAGCCCCCAGCGGTGCTACCCTGGGTGCGATGACCGAGCCAAGACTCCCGCCGGGGCAGCGATGGGTCGATCGGCTGATCGTCTACGACATCGCAGCCGTCCCCCCTGTCGACCCACAGGGGTTCTCCCTGCGGCTGTTCGGGGACGTCGACCGGCCGATCGACCTCTCCCTCGCCGCGCTCTCCCGCTTGCCCCAGGTCGAGGCGGCCTGCGATCTCCACTGCGTGACTCACTGGAGCGTGAGAGACCTCCACTTCGCCGGCGTCTCGGCCCGGACGATCCTCGACCTCGTCCGGCCGACGGCAAGCGTGGCCTTAGTGATCGCCCACGGGCGGGAGGGCTACCGGACGAACGTCCCGTACGATCACTTCGCGCGCGAGGAGACCCTCCTCGCCCTCGAGATGAACGGAGAGCCCCTCGCCGCCGAGCACGGCGCCCCTCTGCGACTCGTCGTCCCCTCCCTCTACCTCTGGAAGAGCGCGAAGTACCTCTGTGCGCTCGAGTTCACGGGCGCGATGCGCCGCGGCACGTGGGAGGAGGCGGGCTACCACGACGTAGGGGACCCGTGGCGCGAGGAGCGGTTCCGAAGATAGGTCCCCCCGGCACGCGCCCTGAAACCCGGCGCGCGTCGAGGTGTTCATTCCGCGTCTTACGGTTTGCCCGGGGCGGCCGGATCTGCTATCGATGAGCGCGATACGCTCGACTCGAAGGGGGCGGTGACGATGACGACGTGGCGACCCAAGGTCCTCACTCTGGCGGTCCTTCTCGTTCTGCTTTCGTCCGGAGGTGCGGCCGCGGTTCCCTCCTCCAGCGCGCCTGCGGCTCCGGTCGTCGTCTCGCGGATGCCGGAGCGGGGCGAGGCGCTCCCCCTCGACGGGGGGATCGGGTTCTCCTTCGATCGCCCGATGGACCGGCCGTCGGCAGAGGGGGCGTTCCACCTGTCCCCGAGCGTCGAGGGGAGCTTCTCTTGGCCCGATGAGAGGACGATCCGCTTCCAGCCGCGCGCCCCTCTGGCTCGGGACGCGACCTACTCGGTCCTGCTTGACGCCGCGGCCCGGGGCACGGACGGCATCCCGGTCAGCGCGCCGTACACGTTCCAGTTCCGGACGGTCGGCTACCTCCTCGTCACGCAGGTCGCTCCGGCTGAGGGAAGCGAGGGGATCGAGGCCACGTCGCGGATCACCGTCGCCTTCAACCGGCCGGTCGTCCCCCTCCTCGCGGTCTCCGACCCGGCGTCCTCCGCGCTCCCGAGCCCGCTCGTCCTCTCCCCCTCCGTCCCCGGAGAGGGCGCGTGGGTCGGGACCTCGCTCTACGTCTTCACACCGGACGTCCCCCTCGCCGGGGGGACGACGTACACGGCGCGCGTCCCGGCTGGGCTGACCGACGTCGGCGGGGGCCTCCTCGCGGCGGACTTCGTCTGGACCTTCGCCACGGAGCGTCCGCGCGTCACCTTCTTCGCCCCCGAGGACGGAGCGGACCTTGTCCCTGTGGACGCGACACTCCGCGTCGCATTCAACCTGCCGCTCGACCCGTCGAGCGCCGAAGGCCGGTTCGTCCTCCGCCCGACCGGCCTCTTCGGCCCGGAGGTCACGGGAACGGTCAAGGTCACGGATCGAGCGGTGGAGTTCACCCCAACCCGCCGCCTCGAGTTCGGCCAGACCTATGTCGCCACACTCGAGAAGGGCGTGAGGAGTGCCGGCGGCGGGCTGGGGACCGACGTCCCCCTCGTGTGGGAGTTCACCACGGTCCCGCTGCCGCGGATCGTCGGGACGGCTCCGCGGGACGGGGAGCAAGACGCCGATCCCTACACGTCGTTCGCCGTTCAGTTCAACGCCCCGATCGACCCCAAGACCGTGATGCGGAGGGTCGTGATCGAACCCGCCCCCGATCCGAAGGAGGTCGACACCTACTACAGCGAGTGGGAGAACACGTTCTACGTCTCGTTCGGGGCGGAGCCCAGCCACGACTATCGCGTCCAGATCGCTCCAGGAATCGAGGACCTCTACGGGAACGCGATCGACCAGAGCCTCTCCGTCCGCTTCCGGACGCGTGCCCTCGAACCGGCGGCCTGGCTGCACGTCCCGGGGCGCGTGGGGACCTACAGTGTCTACGGCCCGGCGCACATCACCGCCGCCTGCCGGAACACGAGCGAGCTGCGCCTCTCCCTGTACCGGCTCTCCCCGGACGAGTATTTCCGGGCACAGGACGACTGGTATGCTTTCACCCCCCCCTGGGGCGGGCTCGTCCGCGCCTGGTCGGTCGAGATCGAGGCTCCCGAGAACGAGCTCGTGTACGTCCCTCTCGACCTTGTTGACGAGGGCGGCGCTCTCGAGCCAGGGATCTACGCCCTCGATCTCCGCGCGCAGGGAGTGACCTACGATCGCTGGAACCAGCAACGTCACCTCTTCGTGGCCAGCGCGGTCAACCTCGGACTCAAGGTCGACGAGGGACAGGTCCTCGCCTGGGCGACCGACCTCTCGACCGGTGCCCCCCTCTCGGGGCTCGTCCTTCGCGCGTACGCCAGCAACGGGGAACGAGCCGGGACGGCGGTGACGGGCGGAGACGGGGTCGCCCTGCTTCCGCGTCCGGAGGGACCGTCCTGGTACGGGGTCACGGTCGTCGGAGACGGGCCGTTCACCCTGGCGAGCTCGGCTTGGGAGGACGGGATCTCCCGATGGGACTTCGGGTATCGCTCGGAGTCTCCCCAGGCGTGGCGGGGCCATCTCGATACGGATCGCCCCCTCTACCGGCCGGGACAGACGGCCTTCTTCCGCGGCGTCATCCGGACAGAGGACGACGCGCGCTACACGCTCCCGGCCGAGCGCCTCGTCACGGTGACGATCGATGACGCAGCCGGGGAGCGGGTCGGGGAGAAGACTCTGCCTCTCGACGCGTTCGGGGTGTTCTCAGGTGAAGTCGTCCTGCCCGTTGCCGCGGCGATCGGGACGTACTCGATCCGCGCGACGATCCAAGGTGCCACCTTCTACGGCTCGTTCCAGGTTGCCGCGTACCGGCCTCCGGAGTTCGAGGTCCGCGTCACGCCGGAGCGGAGCGAGATCTCCCTCGGAGAGGGGACGACCGCCTCCGTCGACGTGCGCTACTTCTTCGGAGGGGCCGTTGCGGGCGCCCCCACGGAGTGGCGTATCCTGGCCGAGGAGTACCGCTTCTCCCCCCCGGGGTTCGAGCCCTTCACGTTCACCGACGAGGACGACCCCTGGCTCTGCTGGAACTGCTTCGGGTGGACGCCGCAGCGCCGGACGGAGGTCGTCCTCTCCGGCTCAGGGACGACCGGACCTGACGGAAGGCTGGTGGTCGAGATCCCGGAGGGGACGGGCGTGCCGACGGCGGCGGACGCGACCGTCTCCCCGGCGGGGAGCCGGGAGTTCATCATCGAGGCGACGGCTCGGACCGCCGACGGCCAGGTCCTCTCCGGCCGCGCGACGGTCGTCGCGCACCGGGGGGCGTTCTACGTTGGCCTTCTCCCCCGGACGAGCGTCGGCCAGGCTGGGAAGGAGATGGCGATCGACCTCGTGCCCCTCGACTGGAGTGGGAACCGCGTCGCGAACCAGCCCTTGTCGTTCACGGTGTGGCGGCGGGAATGGGTGAACACGTTCGTGGAAGATCCCGCGAGCGGAGGTCACTGGACGTGGAAGACGGAGGACGTCGAGGTCGCTCAAGGGGACCTGATCTCGACAGACAAGGGCGAGGGGACGGTCTCCTTTGTCCCTCCGTCCGGCGGGTCCTACAAGGTCTCGGTTCGCGGGCGCGACGCACAGGAACGCCTGGTCCAGTCAAGCGTCTTCGTCTGGGCGAGCGGGGCGGAGGAGGTCGCCTGGCGACGGACGAACGACGACCGGATCACGCTCGTCTCCGACAGGGCGCGCTACGCCCCGGGGGACGTGGCGAAGATCCTCATTCCAAGTCCGTTCCCCGGCCCGTCTTGGGCCTTGGTCACGGTGGAGCGGGGGACGATCCTCGACCGCCGGGTGCTCCGCCTCGAGTCGAACAGCTCGGTCGTCGAGCTCCCAGTCACCGCCGACCACGTGCCCAACGTCTACATAGGTGTAGTCATCGTGCAGGGGCTCGAGGCCGCCCTCGCGTCGGCGCCTGCCCCCGGCCGGGCCGCAGCCGGGGAGGCCGTCGGCTACGTCGCCCTGACGGTCGACCCGCTCCCGCAGACCCTTGTCGTGGCCATCCAGCCGAGCGCGAAGCAGACCGCGCCCGGGTCGACGGTCGAGGTGGAGGTCCGCACGACCGACGCCGCCGGGGCGCCGGTCCCGGCCTCCCTGTCCCTGGACGTCGTCGACAAGGGGGTCCTCACCCTCCGGCCCCGAGTTCCCCAAGCGATTCGCGCGGCGTTCTACGGCGAGCGCGGCCTCGGGGTCTCGACGTCGAGCGGGCTCGCCGTCTCGATCGACCGGCTCCTCCTGGAGCAGATCCAGAGCGAGGGATACGACCACAACGCCCTTGGAGACGCCACCACCGGTGCGCCGGCCCCGATGGCTGCGCCAGGGCGAGGAACGGAGGCCGACGGCGTCGCGGCAGAGAAGGCGGCCGACGAGGCGCTGCCCCCCGGAGTCGAGGTGCGCGCGACGTTTGCCGACACGGCGTTCTGGGAGCCCACCGTTGTCACAGGCGAGGACGGCCTGGCCCGCGTCGTCGTCCCTCTGCCGGACAACCTGACGACGTGGATCGTCCGTGCGGTGGGAGTGACGACGCAGACCCAGGTGGGAGAGGGGACGGCGGAGGTCGTCGTCACGAAGCCTCTCCTCGTCCGGCCGGTCGTCCCGCGGTTCCTCGTCGTCGGCGACCGGGTCGAGCTCGCCGCCCTGGTGAACAACACGACCGCGGAGACGCTCGAGGTCGAGGTGCGCCTCGGCGAGGACGGCCTCTCGGTGGAGGACGAGACGACCCGGATGGTGACCGTCCCCGCCGCCGGAGAGGCGAAGGTGACGTGGTGGGCCACGGTCGACGACGTCGAGTCGGCTGACGTCGTCGTGAGTGCGGTCTCCGGACCGTACTCCGACGCCGCCCGACCTCGCCTGGCGACTGGTCCCGACGGGACGCTGCGCGTTCTGCGCTACAACGCCCCGGAGGTCGTGGGGACGGCCGGGGAGATCGTCGGCGAGGGGAGCGCAGCGGAGGTCATCGCCCTCCCGCCGCGCTACGACGGACGGGACGGGAGCCTCACCGTCCGCCTCGACCCGTCGCTCGCCGCCGGCATGCAGGACGGCCTCGACTACCTCGAGCACTTCGAGTACGAGTGCACCGAGCAGACGGTCAGTCGTTTCCTCCCCAACGTCCTCACCTACCGCGCCCTGCGCGACCTGGGGATCGACGACGCCTCGCTTCGAGAGAAGCTCCTCGATCTCCTGAGGGTCGGCCTCGAGCGCCTGTACACCCAACAGCACGAGGACGGCGGCTGGGGCTGGTGGTGGGATGACCGTTCGAACCCCCACCTCACGGCGTACGTCGTCTTTGCCCTGACCACGTCGCGCGAGGTCGGGTTCGAGGTCAAGCAGGACATCGTTGCGCGCGGGCTCGACTTCCTCGCCGGGGCCCTCGTCCCGGCGAGCGGGCTCTCCTCCCCCTGGGAGGCGAACCGCCAGGCGTGGATCCTCTACGTCCTCTCCCGCGGCGGGCGCGGGGCGAAGGTCGAAAGACAGGTCTCCGACCTCTTCTCGGAGCGGGCGAAGCTCGCTCACTACGCCCGCGCCTACCTCGCCCTCGCCCTCGAGAACGCCGATCCGAAAGACCAGCGGATCGGAACCCTCGTCTCGGACCTTTGGAGCGCGGCCATCCTCTCCGCGACGGGAGCGCACTGGGAGGAAGAGGGATACGACTTCTACGCGATGAACACGGACACGCGCTCGACGGCGGTCATCCTCCACGCCCTCATCCGGCTCGATCCGGCGAATCCCCTCCTCCCGAACGTCGTGCGATGGCTCATGGTCGCGCGGCGTGGCGGGATCTGGGAGACGACGCAGGAGACGGCGTGGGCTCTCATCTCCCTCACCGACTGGATGGCCGTGACCGGCGAGTTGCAGGGGAGCTACGCCTACAGCGTTCGGCTGAATGACGCCGTCCTCTCCTCGGGCGAGGTCACCCCGGAGACGGTCCGTCAGGCAGTCGTCGTGGCGGTGGGCTTGCAGGGCCTCGCCGCACGGAGCGACCTCGTCGTCGCCCGTGGTCTTGGGGAGGGGCGCCTCTACTACACCGCCCACCTCGAGGTGAACCTGCCAGCGGAGGAGGCCGGGCCCCTGGACCGGGGGATCGTCGTCGAGCGCCGCTATCTCTCCCGGGGGAAGGAGTCCAACTCCGCCCGCGTCGGTGAGGCGGTGGACGTGGAACTCACGATCATCGCCCCGCACGACCTGTACTACGTCGTCGTGGAAGATCCGCTGCCCGCCGGTGCCGAGGCAGTGGATACGTCACTCGCCACGACGAGCCTCCTCGAGCCCGAGCCGGAACTCAGCCGAGACGAGGGTGGGAGGCACTTCGGCTGGTGGTGGCGCTGGTACAGCCGGAGCGAGATTCGTGACGAGAAGGTGGTCCTGTTCGCCGAGCGCCTGCCGGCTGGGACCTACACGTACCGCTACGCCTTCCGTGCGACGCAGCCCGGGACGTACCGCGTCATCCCCACGACGGCGCGGGAGTTCTACTTCCCGGAGGTCTTCGGCCGCGCGGGCGGCCGGCTGTTCACCGTCGGCGAAGCGGAGTAGGAGGGAGGCGGCGCTCGAGGCGCAAGCCGAGCGACCTAGCGCTCTTTGAACATGAGCGCCGCCTTCCCGTTGTTCGAGCAGGTGAAGACGACGACGCCCTTGGTGCTCTCTGCAGGGACGGTCGCGTACAACTCCTCGATGTCGATCTCCTTGCGGGCCAGGGCCTCCGTGACCTTGGACAGGTACCCCGGGTGGTTGGGAAGGGTGAGGACGACGACCTCCCGCAGAGAGACTTCGAAGGCGGCGTTGCGCAAGGCGTCGCGGGCGTAGGACTGTGCGTCCGTGATCAGGTGGACGGCGGCCCCCACCCCCTCGACCTCGGCGTTGATGGCGAGGATGCTGATCCCCCTCTCCGAGAGGACGCGCCCGACCTCGGCGACGAGGCCGACGCGGTTCTCGGCGTGCACGATCAGCTCTTCCTCGACACGCGCCTCGGGCATCCTCCACCTCCCTGACACGCGATGATAGCCCGGACCAAGGGAACGGACGGGTAGCGTGCGTCCGGCGCGAGGGGCGGGGGTCCCCGCCCTGGGCGACAAAGGTCCGCTCGCCCCCCTGGATCCTTCCTTCCTGACCCCCGCAGGCCAGCCTACCCTTCTTACCATGCCGTTTCGTTTGCATCGGCCCTGGCTTCTCGGGTGGGGCCTCACCCTGCTCGGACTCGCCGGGCCGCTCGCGGGCGGTGCCGCCCCGCCGGACGCAGGGACGCTGTGGGCCGAGCTTCCAGCCCGGTTTCGCGTCGTCCTTCAGGGGAATCCCCTGACCGGCGGGATCGCGGGCGGCCTCGAGCTCTCCGCGTCGGGCGACGCCTTCGGCGGGAGGCTCACGAGCCTTGTGGGCCTCGGCTCCCTCACCGGGCCTGACCCCGTCGGCCTCGACCGCGTGCGCCTCGCCTACCAGCGAGGGACCGCCCGCTGCGAGATCGGAGACGTCTCCGTCCGGCTCTCCGATCTCCTCTCCCTCTACACCCGGGGCGGGGCAGTCTCGGTGGACGAGGACCACTACGACTTCGCCTTTCTCGGCGGCTGGAGCGGAGAGGAGGCGAGGGCCGGCGGCCTGCTTGCCGTCGGACCGGAGGAGGCGAACCTCGGGCTCGCCTACGCAGAGCGGCGGGACGACGTCGACCGCGAGGCGGCGTGGAGCCTCGCCGCGGTCGTCGAGCCGCTCGCCGACTGGTGGATCCATCTGGAGGGAGCCCTCGGCCTCGTCGGCCCCCTCACCAGCCGCTCGTTCCTCGTCCGCACGAAAGTCGACTCCGGCGGCTACGGTCTCACAGGAGAGGCCTTCTCCATCGGAACCCACTTCCCAGGAACCCGCCAGGACGAGGCCGGCGTCGCCCTCTCGCAGTCCCTGCGCGAGGAGAAGGTCACGCTCGGCGCCTCCCTTCGCCATATCTGGGACAATGTCGATGGAGACCCGCTCCTTCCGACGACGATCCAGGACGACCTCACGGTCGACCTCTCCCTGACCCCGGCGAAGGGCTGGCCGACCGCGAGCGCTCGCCTGGACTTCGCGTTCCGACGCGACACGACGCTCGTCCTAACCGACGAGGTCGAACGTAGCCTCTCCTTCTCCCTATTCAAGACAGACGGCAGAGTCCCCTTCTCCATCTCCGGGCGATGCGAGGACGCCGTCGACCACGTGGCCGGGACTCACCTCTCGACCTGGGTCTGGAAGGAGGGGGCCGGGCTCTCGCTCGACGAGGCCGAGGTCTACCTCGAGGTGAGCCAGTCCCGCGAGGTCGATCTCGTGGCTGAGGCAACCGTTCAACAGGGGACTGACATCTCGGTCCGTTTCCGCTCGCGGAAGACCCTCCACCAGATGTCCCTCAGCCTGGGGACCTACGGCGGCGGCCTCCGCCTCTCAGGGAATGCGGACGTCAAGATCGAGGACGACCTCCACGTCCTGTTCAACCTTGCCCTCGGCCACGACGAGGCGACGCCCGGAGCGACCCTCCTGCGTCTGGGGGTCACGTTCGACGTCCGGTTCGGCCTCCCGGTCCCCTTCCTCATCACCAAGGGGAGGGTCGAGGGACGGGTCTTCTTCGATCAGGACGGAGATCTCCTCCTTGGAGAGGCGGAGGCAGGGGCGGCAGGGGTGGAGGTCGTCGTGGGAACGGCACGGGTGAGGACTGACGATCGAGGCGTCTTCCGCAGTCCAGCGCTCCCGCCCGGAACCTACGCCGTTCTGGTCGTCCCCGGTCCGACGGCGATCCCTTCAGCCGGCGCGGCACGCGAGGTCGAGGTGGTCGCGGGCGAGGAAGCGTGGCTCGAGTTGCCCCTCCTTCCGGTCCCGCCCGCCCCCAGCCCAGCGAGCCCGACGCCGCAGGTCGAGCCGGCGCCCGAAGCTCCACGCGCGACATCGAGCCCTCCGAGGGCCGCGTTCTCCTTCTCTCCTCTGGAACCGAGAGTCGGGGAGCCCGTACGCCTTGACGCGTCCGCCTCCGCTGATCCGGATGGAATCATCGTCGCCTACGCCTGGACCTTCGATGGGGACGGACAGACCGACGCGACCGGGGTCACGACCGAGCGCGCCTTCGCCACGGGAGGATCGCACATCGTCACCTTGACCGTGACCGATGCCGGCGGCGCCACCGCCCTGGCCAGCAGGACGATCGAGGTCGCCGCCCCGCGCCCCGGGACGGCCTTTCGCCCACCGACCGCCGACTTCACCTACGCCCCGGAGCGACCGCACACCGGGGAGACGGTCCGGTTCGACGCCTCCGGCACAACGGACCTCGACGGCGAGATCGTCTCCTACGCCTGGACCTTCGACGGGGAGGCGGTCGACGCAGCCGGCGCCACCACAGACCACGTCTTCCTCACCGCGGGCGAGCACGCGGCGACGCTGACCGTCACAGACAACGACGCGGTCTCCGACACGATGACCGCGACGATCGAGGTCGAGTAGAGTCGGAGAGCCTCCCGGCCGCGCCTAGTCGGCCCGGTGATGGAGCGTCGCGGGGCAGCGGGCGCAACGATCGAACTGCTCGCACTCCGGACAGATCGAGCCGCACGGGGCGACCTCTCCCCGCCCGGCCACCCGCGGGAAGAAGGTGGCGGGGTAGGCCGGATGCTCTGTCCGGTAGACCGCGGCGCGGAGAAGGCCGAGAGTCACCTGCGGAGCCTCCGCGACCGCCTCGATCCACCAACGCTGCGTCTCGGGAAGGTACCAGACGCCGACGAGCATCGGCCCGAACGCGGCGATGAAGTGAACGTAGGGACAGTCTCGGTAGCGCGTCGCGATCGTCTCGGCGGCCGACGGACTCGGCGCCTCACCGACGAGGAGGTAGGCAGTCGTCCCTGGCTCGCTCAGCTAGACCCCCTCGACGAAGGAGCGCTTCCCGACCTGAAGAAGGAGGGGGGGGCGGAAGGGGAGGTCGAGGTCGGCGCTCCCGATCGGCTGGTCGTTCACTCTCACCCCGCCCTGGGCGATCAGGCGCTTGGCCTCGGCCCGGCTCGCGACGAGGCCTGAGGCCTGGAGCAGGTCGATGACGAAGATCGTCCCGTTCGGCTTGACGAGGGCGCGGTCGATCTCGACCCGCCTCACCTCGCTCGGCCGCTCGTGGCGGACGAAGACCCGGTCGAACTCCTCGCGCGCGGCGTCCGCCGCCTCCACGGAGTGGAACTCCTTCACGACCTCCCAGGCGAGCTGCCTCTTTCGCTCTCGAGGCGAGGACTCGCGGCCTTCCTCTCGCACGTTCGTCAGTCCATCGAAGTACAGGCCCGTCGCCCCGTCGGGAATCGACATCACCTTCCCGAACATGTCCTTAGGGCTCTCTTGCACGGCGATGTAGTTGTCGAACGACTTGCTCATCTTCTGGACCCCGTCCGTCCCAACGAGGATGGGGACGAGGACGGCCACCTGGGGTTCCTGTCCGTACTCGCGCTGGATCTCTCGTCCCGCGAGGAGGTTGAACCGCTGGTCCTGGCCGCCGAGTTCGACGTCGGCCCGGATGGCGACCGAGTCGTACGCCTGGGCGAGCGGGTACAGGAACTCGAGGACCGTGATCGGCCGCTCCTCGGCAAAGCGCTTCGCGAAGTCGTCCCGCTCGAGCATCCGCGCTACGGTGTACTTAGAGGCCAGGGAGATCACGTCGGCGAAGGTCAACTTGCTGAGCCATTCTGAGTTGTAGCGAACCTCCGTGCGCTTGCGATCCAGGACCCGGAACGCCTGCTCCTCGTAGGACGCCATGTTCCGGGCGATCTCCTCCTCGCTGATTATCGGCCGCGTCGTCGAACGGCCAGAGGGGTCGCCGATCCGCCGCGTGAAATCCCCGACGACCAGCACTCCCGTGTGGCCGAGGTCCTGGAACGCACGCATCTTGCGGAGTGGAACGGCGTTTCCCAGGGTGAGGTGAGGGGCGGAGGGGTCGATCCCGAGCTTTACGCGCAGGGGGGTCCCCGTGCGCGCGGAGCGCTCGAACTTAGCAGCGAGCTCGTCCCGGGGAAGGATCTCGGTCCTCCCCTGCTCGATCCGCGTCAAGGCTGCCGCGCTGCGCGACTCCATCCTCCCTCCTACGTCTTGACGACGGAGACGATCCGGTCCTCGGGTTCGAGCTGGATCAGGCGCACTCCGCGGGCGTAGCGGCCGTAGGTGTTGATCTCCCCGGCGACGAGGCGGATCACCTTCTCCTCCGTCGTGATGATGATCTCGTCCTGGTCCGAGACGATGCCGATCGAGACGAGCGGCCCGGACTCGGGGTCGAGCTTGATCCCCTGCACGCCCTTCCCTCCCCGGCCCTGGAGCGGGAAGTCGACGATGGTGGCGCGCTTCCCGTACCCGCGCTCGCTCACCATGAGGAGCTTTCGGTCCATCGTCGCGTCACGGCCGACCGCGACCATCCCCACCACCTTGTCGTCCGCCTCAAGGCGGATCCCGATCACGCCTCGGGAGGGACGCTTCGTCAGCCGGGCCTCCTCCTCACGGAAGCGGATCGACTGGCCCTGACGGGTCGCAAGGAGGAGCTCTCCGTCCCCCTCGGAGAGGACGACGTCCACGAGGCGGTCGTCCTCGTCGGCATTCAGGGCGATGATCCCGTTCACGTGGGCGTTGGCGTAGTCCGCGAGGCGGTTGCGGTTCACGATGCCGTTCGCCGTCGCCATCAGGCAGAACCGTCCCTCCACATCGGAGAAGCTCCGGATCGGGAGGATCGTTCGGACGACCTCCTCCGGGCTGAGGGCGACGAGGTTCCGCAGGTTCTTCCCCGACGCGTCCCGCTTGAGAGAGGGGAGCTTGTAGGCCTGCGTCCGGTACACCTGGCGCCGGTCGGTGAACAGGAGGAGCTCGTCCCGAGCGTTGGCCAAGCAGGTCGCGGCAATGTAGTCGTCCTCCTTCGTCCTCTGGCCGATGACTCCCTTCCCGCCGCGGCCCTGGCTCTTGAACTCGCTCGCCTGGGGCGCGTTGGCGTACCCGCGCTGGGTGACGGAAAGCATCAGGTCGTAGTCGGGGATCAGCTCCCCGAAGTCGACGGCTCCGGTCTCATCGGCGATCAGGGTCCGGCGCTCGTCGCCGTGGCTCTCGGCGACCTCGCGCAACTCGCGCTTGATCGTCTCATCGAGGAGAACGTCACTCCCGAGGATCTTCTCGTATTCGGCGATCGCCTGGCGCTTCTCCTCGAGCTCACGGTCGATCTTCTCGCGCTCCAGGGCCGTCAACTGGGAGAGGCGCATCTTCAGGACGGCGTCCGTCTGCTCGTCGGAGAGGCCGAGCTCCTGCGACAGCCGGACCGCGGCGGCGGCCGCATCCTTGGCCGCGCGGACGATCGCCACGACCATCTCGATGTGGGCAAGGGTGATCTGGAGCCCCTCCAGGATGTGAGCCCGCCTCCGCGCCACGTCCAGCCGGTGCGCCGTCCGGCGCCGCACGACCTCCCGCCGGAAGTCGATGAAGGCGACCAGGATCTCCTTTAGGGACAGCGTGCGCGGGTTCCCGTCCAGGATGACGAGGAAGAAGGCGGCGAACGTCCGCTCGAGCGGGGTGTACTTGTAGAGCTGGTTCAGGACGACGTTCGGGTTCGCCGTCGACTTCAACTCCACGACGACGCGCAGGCCGCTGCGGTCCGATTCGTCGCGAAGATCGGAGATGCCGTCGATCTCTCCTGAGCGAACCTTCTCTGCTATTACCTCCACGATCGCGGACTTCCGCACCTGGTAGGGGATCTCGGTGATGAGGATCCGCTCGTCCTCGATCACCGCCTTCCCGCGCAGCGTGATCTTCCCCTGCCCCGCTCGGTACATGTCCTCGATCCCCTCCCGGCCCATGATCAGACCGCCGGTCGGGAAGTCGGGGCCGCGGATGTAGGCGAGGAGGTCCTTCAGGGAGGCCTCGGGGTGCTCCATCAGGTGGATCGTCCCCAGGACGAGCTCGGAGAGGTTGTGCGGCGGGATTTGGGTCGTCATGCCGACGGAAATCCCCCACGCCCCGTTCATCAACAGGGAGGGGACGCGGGCCGGGAGGACGGTCGGCTCCTTCAGGGAGTCGTCGAAGTTCGGCGTCCAGGCGACCGTGTCTTCCTCCAACTCCTTCAGGAACTCGGTCGCGATCGGGGTGAGGCGGGCCTCGGTGTAGCGCATCGCCGCCGGGACGTCCCCGTCGATCGAGCCGAAGTTCCCCTGACCGTCGACGAGCGGATAGCGATAGGAGAAGGGCTGCGCCATGTTGACCATGGTGTCGTAGATCGCGACGTCGCCGTGAGGATGGAACTTCCCCATCACCTCACCCACGATGCGGGCCGCCTTCTTGTGCGGCTTGTCAGGGCCAAGGGCAAGCTCGGCTAGACCGTAGAGGATCCTGCGCTGGACGGGTTTCAGGCCGTCGCGAATGTCCGGGATCGCCCGGCCGCGGATGACGCTCATCGCGTAGTTGATGTAGGACTGCTCCATCTCCTGCTCGATGAACGTCCGTTCGATCCGTTCCATGGCGGTTTGCCCCTCCTCTGGGTCTAAAGGTAGTAGGAAAGGGTACTGGGGCTCTCAATGGGCTGCAAGGCTAGCCAGTTCGCCCCCCCGGAAGGAGCCCGTCCCTCCCTAGGTCGGGCGGGCGGCACCGCTGGCGATCTCCTTCCACAGCCGACAGGCGACGAGGTGGCCGGGGGTGACCTCCTCCAACGCCGGCTCCTCCTCCTCCCAGCACGGAGCCTGCGCGTACAGACAGCGCGGGTGGAAGCGGCACCCCGGCGGGATGTTCGTCGCCGCCGGGATCTCCCCCTTGATCGGCACCTCCTTCATCACCCCCACCTTCCCCGACACCGGCTCGCACACCGCCGCAATGAGGGCCTTCGTGTAGGGGTGCAGCGGCCCGTCCACCACGTCGTCCGCCACCCCCATCTCCGCGATCTTCCCCAGGTACATCACTGCCAGCCGGTTCGTGAAGTAGCGCGCCGTCGACAGGTCGTGCGTGATGTACAGGTACGTCAGCCCCAGCTCCTTCTGTAGCCCCTTCATCGTGTGCAGGATCTCTGCCCGCGTCGACAGGTCGATCATCGACACCGGCTCGTCCGCCACGATCAGACGAGGAGACAGCATCAGCGTCCTCGCCGTCGCCGCCCGCTGCCGCTGCCCCCCAGACAACATGTGCGGAAACCGCTCCAGGAACTCCTCCGGCGGGATCAGCCGCACCGCCTCCAACGCGTGCTCCGCCCACGCCATCCGCTCCGCCCCGCTCTCCCCCACCTTGTGGATGACGAGCGGCTCCATGAGCACGTCCCGGATGCGAAACCGTGGGTTCATCGACGCGTACGGATCCTGAAAGATCATCTGCACCTGCCCCCGGTACCGCGCCAGCTCCCCCGCCTTGAGGTGCGTCGCGTCCTTCCCCTGAAACACGATCTTCCCCTCCGTGGGCTCGAGGAGCTTCATGATCAGCTTACCGGTGGTCGTCTTGCCGCAGCCCGACTCCCCCACCAGCCCGAAGATCTCCCCCTTCTCCACCGAGAACGTCACCCCGTCCAGCGCCTTGACCCACGTCCGCTCCCCCTGCATGACCTGAGACAGACTCCGCTTCACCGCAAACCACTTCTTAAGCTCTCTCACCTCTAGGATCGTCTCAGGCATGAAACGCCCTCCAACACGCCACCAGGTGCTCCGGCTCGATCTCCCGCAACGGAACCTCGTCCTGCGAGCAGCGCGCCATCGCCACCGAACACCGTGGGTGGAACCGGCACCCGCCCGGCGGGTCGACGAGGTCGGGCGGCGTCCCCGGGATGAACGCCAGCTCCTCCACCCGCTCGTGCAGCCGCGGCGTCGCCCCCAACAGCTTCTGCGTGTACGGGTGCGTCGGCCCTTGCACCCCGTAGATCTGCTCGTTCGTCCCAATCTCCGCCGCCCGCCCCGCGTACATCACCATGATCCGGTCCGCCACCTCCGCCTCGATCGCCAGATCGTGCGTGATGAACAGAAACGACAGCCGCAGACGCTGCTTCAACTCCTTCAACAGGTTGATGATCTGCGCCTGCACCACCACGTCCAGCGCCGTCGTCGGCTCGTCGCAGATCACCACCGCCGGCTCCAGGAACAGCGCCGTCGCAATCACCACCCGCTGCTTCATCCCCCCCGACAGCTCGTGCGGGTAGCGCTTCAGTACGTGATCCGGCAGCCCCACCAGACTCGTGTACTTCTGGATCCGCGCCTGCGCCTCCCCCTTCGTCATCTCCCGGTGCTGTTGCAACGTCTCCATCATCTGCCGCCCAATCGTGTACACCGGCGTCAGACAGTTCATCGCCCCCTGAAACACGATCGAGATCTTCTCCCAGCGCACCTTCCTCCGCGTCTCCATCTCCGAGAGCGCAAGGATGTTCATCCCGTCCAGCAGAATCTCTCCCCCCACGATCCGCCCCGGCGGCGTCGGCATGTTCAAAAGCGCCGTCGCCACCGTCGTCTTCCCGCACCCCGACTCCCCCACCACCCCCAGCGTCTCCCCCCGGTTCAACTGGAAGGAGAGCTTGTCCACCGCGCGCACGACACCCTTGGACGTGAAGTAGTGCAGCTCAAGGTCCTTGATCTCCAGCAGTCTGTCCATGAGGGTTACCTCGTCCGCAGCTTCGGGTGCAGGATCGCGTCCATGGCGAACCCCACGAAGGCGAACGTCATCCCCATGAAGGCGATCGCCAGCCCCGGCGGCACCACCCACCACCACAGCCCGTTCAGCACCGCTCCGCCCCCCACCGCGTCCCGCAGAATCTGCCCCCAGGTCACGACCGTCGCGTCCCCCAGGCCGATCAGGCTGATGGACGATTCGAAGACGATCGCCCCCGGCACAGACAGGGCCATCGAGGCGAAGGAGTACGGGATGAGCTGGGGGATCATGTGCTTGAAGATGATCCGCCCGTGCGACGCCCCCAGTCCGCGCGCGGCCTCGATGTACGTCTCCTCCTTGATCTGGAGGGCCATCGACCGCACCGTCTTCACCGGACCGACCCAGAAGAAGACCGACATCACCAGGATCAGGAACCACAGGTTGGGTTTGAGGACCGCGCTCACCACAATCAGGACCGGGAGGAGCGGGATGTTGATGAACACCTCGAACACCCGCTGCATCAGGTTGTCGACCCAGCCGCCGTAGTAGGCACAGACGACCCCGTAGATCACCCCCACCGTGACGGAGATGAACGAGGTCAGAAGCCCGATGATGAGAGCCCACTTCGTCCCCACCACCACCCCGCTCCACAGGTCGCGCTTCGCCTCGTCCGTCCCCAGGAGCCCCGATACCCGCCCCGGCACGATCACGTACGGCGTCCCCATCGTGTCCTTGGACGAGGAGAGGTACGCCGTCATCACGAGCTGGTACATCCCGTTCAGCGGCCTCGGGTTGCGCAGGATCCCGGCCTCGGCCACACCAAACAGGACGTCCGACGCCTTCACCGTCGCCTTGTGAACCGAGGCGGCGCCCGCCGACGTGTCCACGGAGGTGGCGAAGCTGAACGCCGCATCCTTCGACTCCATGTCTGCGGAGAAACGCGCGTCGGAGAGGCCGCTCGAGCGGACAGGTCGCTTGGCGATCTCGATCACACGCCCATCCGGGCGGACGAGCGAGACAATGAACGTCACGGCCCCTTTCATCGGGCAGTGCAGGATGACGTCCGAGGGGGGGATGGCCGCGTTCAGGAAGTAGTAGTCGAACGTCGCCGTCTTGATCGTCATCGCCCCCAACGTCTCCTCCGTCATCGTCGGCTCCGTCAGGGTCTGGGTGAGGGCCCGCTTGTGCGGGGAGAGCCAGTTCACCCAGATCGGCTGCGCGCTCTTCGGGCTGTCCTGCCAGTAGGTGATGTCCCGCCAGCGCGTGCTCGCCTCGGAGTAGGGAATGATGAACGGCTCCGCGATCACGAGGACCACGAACAGGAGGAGGAACGCAACCCCCACGAGGCCGAACTTGACCTTGCGGAACTCACGCCAGAAGCTCCCGAGACCCGTCTTCAGATCGGTCCATCTCATGCCTTACCACTCACCTTGATCCGCGGGTCGAGGAAGCCGTAGATGAGATCGAGCAGCACCAGGCCTCCCACGTACAGCGCGGTCGTGATCGCCAGGTTCCCCATCAACACCGGAATGTCGTTCTGCTGCACCGCAATCCAGTACAGGTTCCCCATCCCCGGCCAGCTGAAGATCCCCTCGAAGATCAGCGCCCCTCCAAACGACCCCAGAAGCGACAGGAGCGACATCGTCACGATCGGGGGTGCCGCCGCACGCAGCGTGTGCCCGTACAGGATCCGCGGTTCGGACAACCCCCGCGCCCGCGCCGACATGATGAAGTCCTCCTGCAACGTCCCCAGGACCAGGTTCCGCGTCAGGTACGCCCGCCCCCAGAACCCCAGTACCACCAGCGTCAACACCGGCAGCGCCAGGTGGTACAGAAGGTCCAACGTGTACCCAAAGCCCTGCGGCGGGGGCACCGAGTGCAGACCCCCCGAGGGGAAGATGGGAATCGCGTAGACCAAGAGCATGATCAGGATCATCGCCAGCCACCACGTGGGCAGGCCGTACACGACCATCGTCGTGACCGACGTCGTCCGGTCAAGCAGCTTCCCCGCCCTGCGCGCTGTCTTCAGCCCGAGCCAGACGCCAAGGACGATGTCAAAGGCGATGGCCACCGTGAACAGGAGCACCGTGCGCGGGATCTTCTCCGACACGATCGTCCACACGTCCCGTTCGCCCGCCTGAGAGCGGATGTTGGTCGACGTCCCCAGACGCAGCGTCAGCGTGTCCCACGTCGCGCTCAAGATGCGCGAGATGATCGGCTCGTCCAGGTGATACTGGTCGCGCAGGCGCTGCTCGCGCTCTTGCATCAGCCGCGTCAGTTCCTCTGGCGCCATCCGCTTCTGCGTCAACGAGAGACGCTCTGCGTTCAGCTGCTCCCGGATCTGGGCGTTCTGCGTCTTCTCCATCTGCGCGTTGAAGATCACGGCGAAGAGGAGGACGAGGAACGCGAACATGGCGTAGCCGTACAGAATCCGCTTGAGAGCGTATTTCCAGTACATCGCGGTCCCTCTTCCGGTCGAGAGAAGGAAGGTAGGTAGCCCCCCTTGCGAGGGGCTACCTACCGTGAGAGCTCTCTAGTCCCTAGTAGATCAGGACCGAGGCCGACTTCGAGGACGGCACCGCGCCCTCGAGCTCAGCGACCGCGAGGAGAACGTACGAGTTACCCGCCAGCCCGGCGGTGGCGCTGCCCGGGATGACGGCCTGGAACACGCCGTCGCTCACCTTCACGGCGTCGACCTTCGTCTCGCCGGAGAGGGTGAGGAGGGTGACGGTGACCTTCCCGCTCGTCGCCTTCGCGGCGACGTCATCGGGATAGGTGACCTGGTTCACGTTGACCGTCACGGTGATCGCGTCGCCGGCCTTCGCCGAGACCGGGGCCTCGACGGAGTCGACCGCCAATCGAATGCCTCGGAGCTGTTCCGCCCAGTAGCCCACCTCGTACGGGTACGTCGGGTCGCGGAACGCGGAGAGCTCGATGTAGTTCGACCCCGTGTCGATCTTGCTGATGTAGAAGTTGCCCGTGGCGATGTAGGCGTGACCGTAGCTGTCGATGAAGTCGATCGCCTTCTGGTAGTAGCCCTTCGCCTGGTCCGCGGTCACGTAGTCCTTGATGTACGGCGGGACGTGCCCCTTGTCCTTCATCTCGACGAGCTTGGCGCGGATGTCGGCCACGCAGGACGGGGCGATGACGTCCGGCTCGGTGACGCCCTCGGTCGGGGTGAAGCTGTACACCGTCCCGGAGGCGGCGCCCTCGGCGAGCATGAGCCCCAGGGCCTCGTCGATCTCCCAAATCACGCCGACGTTCTGACCCGACGCGGAAACCTGCCAGCCAGGCATCCCCCAGCCAGCCACGCGCCCCGCAGACGGCGGGAAGTTGTAGTCGAACCAGGTCGTGATCGTCCCATCCGGGTTCAGGACCCAACCCTTGTTCGTCTCCTGCCCGGGCAGGACGGACTCCGAGTACGTGCTGTCGAAGAACTTGTCCGCGTCGCCGTCCTGCCGCGCCCAATCGTAGGCGAAGCCGCTGGCGTAGACGAGGTCAGCGATCCCCATCGGCCGGCCGCTGTGGACGTTCGAGAACTTGAACGAGTAGATCCCGGTGGACATGGCCTTCGTCCCCGGCCCGACCTCCTTCCAGGTCTGGGAGGCGGAATCATAGATCGTCGCGTTCGCCGGGACGTCGATCAGCCCGACGACGTTCCCCTCCGCATCGCGGTCGACCTTGGTCTCAACGCCCGTCCAGAATCCGCGATTCGGGGTCGTCATCGCTGAGAACGGGCTCTCGAACGTCATCCCGTCCGTGCACTCGTTGACGATAGTGAGCGAGTACATGTCGTTGAACCCGTCGTTCCCCACCGGATCCCAGGCGCTCATGAACAAGGATCCGCGGGCCGAGTACTGCGTGACCTTCATCTCGCCGCTCTTCGTGTTCGCGGTGATGATCGACCACTCGTTCAGCCCGTCGCCGAGTCCGTACGCCATGCGCGAGGCAAAGGCGGCCTTGTTCGCGACGTAGTACTGCTGTTGATAGGCGACGTAGATGCGGCACCCATCCAGAAGACCCAGCTCAAGCGCCTCCAGGGCGTACTGCCAGTACTCGTCCTCGGTGAGGAAGCTCCCCGTGTACGCCTTCTGCGTCAGCTCATCGATCCGGTCGTTCGTGTAGTTCCAGTAGGCGGGGTCGCCGCCGCCGGCCATGTACCCGTACCACGGGGCGTACATCTGGCAGACGATGTGCTCCCAGAAGGCGCGGGTCGCGCCGGCGCCCCACCCCTCGGTGTACAGGTTCCACTCGTAGTTCGCCGGGTCGCCGTAGTAGGCGATGTTCACGGCCTTGCTGCGGTCGTAGAGGAGGCGGTCGACGACGAAGCCGGCCTTCTCCACCTGGTCCGCCCAGTAGTTCCCGCTCACGAGACGGCCGCGCGGGTCGTCGACGCGGATCAGGAACTTGAGGACGATGTCCTTCCCGTCGAACTGCCACTTCCCGCCGACCTTGGCCAGCCGGCCGGCGTTCTCCGGCAGGGCCGCCGCGGCCTCCATGGCGGCATCGATGTCCGCGAGGGCCTTGGCCTCGTCGCCCTCAGCGGTGAAGCCGAGCTTGGTCGCGATCAAGTTGTACTTGTACGTTCCCGGCTGACCCGGCGTGGCCATGGTGTACATCGGGCCGCCGTGCCCGCCCAGGATCTCGTCCACGCTGTACTGGCGGTTGATCAGCCAGTTCAGGGCGAAGCGAACGTCCTTGATCGCGAACGGGTTGAAGTAGGTGACCCCGTCCACCGTCACCTGGTAAGGAGCGGCGTTCGGGATCGGGTTCAGCATCATGCTCCACGATCCGGACGGGATCGCGTAGATGTCGAGCTTGTCCAGCGTGGCCTGATCGAGGCCGTCGATGTACGTCCCCTGGAGACCCCAGAAGAAGAGGTCCGTCGTCCCGGCCGCCGTGTCGGCGATGCCGATCGACTCGTCCATGCGGACGTCCATGTACACCTTGTCCACGATCGGGCCCTTCTCTTCGGCAGCGCACAGCGCTGCCGCTACAACACAGACAAGCGCAGCAATGGCAACAAACCGACCCAGATACCTCATTTCGCCTCCCTTCCTACCTGCTTCCGAGGATTGCGTTCACGACGACCGCGGGCAGTCCCTTCGAGGTGAACGGGATCTCCCAGATGGTTCCTTGAAGACCGAGGGCCGGCGGCGCGATCATCCCTCTCCAGGTAGTGCCTCCCCCAAGCTCCTTCGTCTCGCCCAGCGGGCCCGCATGGCGAATGACCACTTGGGCCTGGTCGACGACGACGGCCAGCGAGAAGTTGACTGTGAGCGTGTTCTGCGGAATTGCTCTTACATTCTCGTAGACAAGCATGCCACTTCCGTCGTCTCGGACGACAGCACGGCCAGCTGGGGGCTCGATGTTGTACCACATGCCAGCGACCTGCGGATCCCACTGACCCTCAAGGATGCGGTACGGCGCCGGGGCCATCGCCGGATCCAGCCAGACAGAGACGGCACCAAGGCCCTTCCCCTCAGGCACGGTCACCCGCCAGAACTTGAGGCTTCCGCTGATCGCGTGCGCCTCCGGGATCGTTCCATCGGGCAACCACGTCCTGGTGACGTCTACGAACGCAAACTCCTTGAACATGAGGATCACGCTATCAACGGGCGAGGACGTCTTGTTGACATAGAGCAAGATAGTCCCCCCCTCGGCCAGCGTGATCATCCTGAGCGGAAGCCGCGGAAGATCCTCAGAGGAAGCCGTGGTGACAAGGTCAAGCTGAGCGGGAACAGTCTTCCCGGCCGCCGATGCGAACCCCACCAGCACGGTTGCACCTGCAGGAACAGGGTCCGCCCTATTGGATCTTAGTAGCCAGAACCTCCCTCCGCCGAGCGTCTCAAAGGAGTCGTAGTTGCCGCCACCGTACGCCCGAACACCTTGCCCGCTGATCGCGAGGGGGTGCTCAGACAGGATTGCCAGGTCCTCGTCGCCCTCGTGCTGCTCGTACAGCAAGGCCGTGCTCCCATCTGCTTGCACGAGCACAGCTCCGCCTGGGTCCGACCGCACAGTGCCTCCCAGGAAGACCACCTCGACGCCCGCAGGCGCTTTGACGGCCGCGAAGCCAAGCTGCAGCGTTCCGCCGGCCGCGAGGGTGTCGAACGCTAGCTGCCAGACTCTGCCGTTTCCGAGTACGTCGGTGGCCGCAGCGACGATTCCACCAGTGAGCATGCGCACTTCGTCCTTGACAACGGCAACGGGCTTGTCGAAGACCAACGCTGCGCTACCGCGCTCGACGCCTGTGTCGTTCACGTAAAACAGGGAAGTGCTCCCGTCTGCCCCGACAACTACGGTTCCACCGGGGTCCGACCGGACGATCGCTCCCAGGAGGACCTCTCGGACACCCGCGCTCTCTCCGACCGGCGCGAAGCCAAGCTGCAGCGTCCCACCGGGTACGAGGCCGTCGAACGCGAGGTACCAGACTCTGCCGTTCTCCAGCACATCGCGCGTGGAAGACACTGCTCCGCCACCGAAGAGGTACGTCTCATCCTCGATAATGGCAACGGGGCCATCGAAAACGACTACCGCCGTTGCGCGCTCAACCCCCGTGAGGTTCGTGTACAGCAGCGTGCCATGCTGGGTAGGTGAGGTATAGACCACCGTTCCAGCTGGATCGGAGCTGAGAGGCACACCGCTAACCGGTACAAGTGCACCCATGGCGACCAGTCCAAGTGCCAGTAGGGCAAGAACTGTCCTTGCATTCCTCATCATGTCCCGTCCTCCTTGCGTCCAAACGCTCCTTCGGTCACGCACCCCAGCGGGTGACCGCAACCGCCGACCAGACCCGATCAGGTGAAGAGGCACCACTACTATAAGCGAACTTGGATCGACTTACCAGAGGGCGAATGGTCTCATCGAGACTGCCACGGAACCCGGCATCGGTCCCCCTCACGTCAACTGCCAGCGAAGGGGCGGAGTCGATGACCAGGATAGGCGTCGAGGAGTTGCTGTCGGCGGCGCTGCCGCAGCGCGTTCCTCGCGGGTGGGTGAGAAGGCACGCAGTTTCGATGAGTTCGCGCCCGTCCCCGGGCATCAGCGCTGGTCAAGCCGTGGGGATGCCTAGCCAGGTACGTCCGAAGCGGATGACGCCCTTCCTCCGAAGGATAGTGGCCGCTCTGGAGCGTAACGAGGAGGTGGAATCCTGCCCAAGGTGCAGGAGTGTCTTGTGGTGATTAGGTCAACGACGATCGACGGACTCCGTCGGACTCGGCGCAAGGATCTGCGCAAGAGGCCGTGTACCACCCAGCCGGGGATCGCAGCGCGCCCAGGTCGCGGAGCACACCTTCGCTCGCTGGGAGGACCCTAGGCCAAGGCTCCTGGAGATGGGTCCTGCTGAGTCATTGGGAGAGGAGCGGCCCAAGGCTACGTCCAGACCGTCACGGCCGTCGATGTGACGACCGGGGGCGGCGCTCCGGAACTCCCGCCAGGAGACGGCGCGCCAGGCGGTCGAGTGGGCCCGAGGTTGACTCCCTCTCGCGCTGGCGTGGCGTGGAATCGAGCAAGCACTCCGCTCACCCGCTGCCGCCCGTGCAAGAGGAACGCCCGGGCGTACGTGCGGACAGGAACAAGCCCGTCGCGCGTCACCTCATTGTCGCGCCTACGGTCCGGGAGCCGGTAGACGTGGACGCCCCTGGGCGTGACCTGTGAGGAGTAGGAGCTGCACGCGAACTGTCTCCAGCTGGCGTGCCAGGTGCTCGCTCAGAAGGCCGGTGGTTAACAGCAGGCACCACGACCAGTCTCTGACCCGACTTTGAAACCGCTCGAGACAGAAGGCGCAACAAGAGGGCATTAGGGTCTGGTTGGGGTGTCGCGTGGCATCACACCTTCCCGCTTGGGGGAGGTCAGTCGAGCTTCTCGAGCCTGCGCGGGGAGGCGATCTTGAGCGCGTGGAACACGGGAAGCAGGGAAGCGGGGATCTCGTCCCGCATCCGGTAGCGCTCCCCGTTCGGAGAAGCGATCGTCACCGCGCG
>Ga0315274_10000393_pt1 | contig 68419 bp, 40 predicted proteins | sample YL17G02_20_MG_FD_203700 | JGI IMG/M metagenome (GOLD analysis project Ga0315274, IMG submission 203700) | Sediment microbial communities from Yellowstone Lake, YNP, Wyoming, USA - YL17G02_20 | ecosystem: Environmental > Aquatic > Freshwater > Lake > Sediment | place: USA: Wyoming | collected... | reverse complement strand
CATCAAGTATACGTTTGGTTATTGATAAACCGAGTCCTGTCCCGCCCTTTTTATTCGTAAAAAAAGGCTCAAATATACGCTTTAGGTCATTCTTTGAAATTCCTTCTCCACTATCTTTAATAACAAGATTAACTAACTCGTTTCCCTTATCATAAGATGTAAAAATAGCTATTGTCCCCTCTGGTTCCTTAATAGATTGTTTCGCATTCAACAAAATGTTCAATATCGCTTGTTTTATCGCTATAACATCAACATATATATTGGGTAACTCTTTAGAAAAATTTTTCTCAATACTAATTTCACCTTCTTTATTATCCATAAAGGCAAAGGAAATAACTTCTTCAGTCGTTTTGTTCAAATCACAATATTGAAATGAACCCATTGACGGCTTTGCATAATTAAGCAATTCCTCAACAATCTTTTTACATTTCGCTGCTTCTGTTTGAATTGTCTTAAAATCATCATATAACGGATTATCTGAAGAAGTTTTTTTCAACAAATATTCAGAATAAGCAGAAATAATTCCTATTGGATTATTAACCTCATGAGCAACACCTGCCGCAATTTCTCCCACCGCCGCTAAATCTTCAGTCGTGATAAGTTTTTCCTTAATTTTTATAATTTCGGATTTTTGTTTATTAATAATATCAATCAGAAACCAGGACAATAATATCACTGCCCAAATTAAAAAAAACTTTAATAAGTAACTTGTATAAACAATGGCATCAAATTTCTCTTCACTCAGATAAACTGACATAATGAATAATATTGAAACAACTGAGCCTAAAATTAGATTTTCACCTTTGTATCGGAATATCGCAAAACCTCTTAAAATGATTAGAAAATAAAATACATAATAATCTATTTCAATATTCTTCCCAAAAGTGACGGTGTTAGAAAATATTAAAAGAAGAGCTACAAAGATTGTATCAAACACCAAAGAAATGTAACTAAAAAAGCGAACCTCGTCTCTTGTAACACGGCTCAAATAAAAACAATAAGTAAAGAAAACATTTTGCATAAAATAAATGAGAAAGGTAGTAAAAATGACTTTTTCTGGTAGGACCCACCGCTCCATCCACATCCAACTTATAAAACTAATAAGAAAGATAAACCATTTGATGGGAATAATGGCTCTTTTCTCCAAAGAAATTAGCCATCGATTATATTCCCTTGTCTCCTCAGAAGCCATAAAGGTAAGCTACCCCTGACATTGTGGTGCGACATTTATGTCGCATAGTAGGAACGCATATATGCGTTCCCTACAAGAGATAAATCTCGCACCACATAATAAGCATATCATTTTGAAAAAGCATTTTTAACTTTTTCAAAAATACCTTTTGAAACATTAGCAAGTTTCTCATTATTAGTTACTGCAAGTTCCTGGAATAATTCCTTTTGTCTTTGTGTCAATTTCGTCGGAGTCTTAACAATGACCTGAATATGTAGGTCACCTCTGCCCTGATTATTAAGATTAGGCATACCATAATTCTTTAATCGAAAAACCTCATTAGTTTGTGTGTTTGGTGGTATCTCCAGTTTTACCTTCTCTTCAAGAACCGTCTCTATCTCAATTTCATCACCCAAAGCCGCTTGAGAAAAGGATATCTCCTGAACCATAGCAAGATGAGAACCTCGCCTTTCAAAAACTTTGTGCTCAGGTATCTCAATCTTAATGTATAAATCTCCCTTAGGACCGCACTTGGGACCATCCTCACCTTCACCTGCAACTCTTAATCTTGAATCGTTGTCAACCCCAGGCGGAATTGTAACCTTTATTGTTTGCTTATTCTCAACCCTTCCTCTTCCTCCACAAATTTTGCAAGCATCGACAATTACTGTTCCTTCACCTCTACAATGGTCACAGGTAGTATTAATGGTGAAAAATCCCTGTGTGTATCTTACATTCCCTGCTCCCTTACAAACTGAACAGGTCTGAGGAGCTGCACCATCCTTAGTTCCACTCCCATAGCAAACCGAACAAGTCTCCAGTCGAGGAATTGTGATACTTCGCTCTACCCCTTTTGCGGCATCTTCAAGAGTAATAGTTATTGTATACTGTAAATCCCTTCCCCGTTTCGAAGCTCTTCGCCTTTTCTCTGTTGTAAAACCACCGCCAAATAATCCATCGAAAAGGTCTTCAAAACCACCAAAAATATCACTGAAATCGGAAAAATGAGAAAAATCCGACCAGGTAAATCCACCCGAACTAAAAGCACCTTTCAAACCACTGTGACCATACCTATCATAAGTTACCCTTTTATTCGAGTCGCTTAATACCTCATACGCCTCAGACAATTCTTTAAACTTTTCCTCTAACTCTTTATCTCCCTTTGTTTTATCGGGATGATACTTTAATGCTAATTTTCTATAAGCCTTTTTTATTTCGCCTATTGAAGCGTTGCGGGAAACACCCAATATTTCATAATAATCCCTTTGCGACATCTATAATAAACCTCTTCAATCAGAGACTTAATGTACATTGTTGCATCCCTGATTTTAAATAACAAATACAAAATATTCTATTCATATTTTATCGACATAAAACTTAAAAAAATGTATTTTATTTGACCAGAATACCATCTCTTAAGAAAATAATTCTATCAGAATATTCTGCTACTTCCTTTTCATGAGTAATAATAATTATCGTCATACCCTTCTTATTCAGCTCTTTAAAGATTTCAAGAATAATAATCCCCGATTCGGTATCAAGATTACCTGTTGGTTCATCAGCAAGAATTATTTCCGGATTTTTAACTAACGCTCTTGCTATTGCAACCCTCTGCTGTTCTCCTCCTGATAACTGCGATGGAGTATGTTTCAGCCTATCCTGAAGCCCCACTCTTCTTAAGCATTCAATCGCTAACTCTTTTTTCCCATTCATACTTTCCTGGCGATATAACAAAGGTAACATAACATTCTGCAAAGCCGTCTCATACCATAACAAGTTAAAACTCTGAAAAATAAAACCAATTTCCCTATTCCTAATTTTAGCAAATTCTTTGTCTGTAAGTTTATTGGTTTCTTTTCCTTTATAAAGATATGTCCCACTCGTAGGTCTATCAAGGCAACCAATAATATTAAGTAAAGTTGACTTCCCCGAACCTGAGGGACCCATTATGGAAATAAATTCTTCTTTATTAACATCAAGAGTAATTCCTTTAAGAGCTTCTATATTCGTTGAACCTATCTGATAGACCTTTGATATGTCAGTTAAATGAATCATAAATTGAGCTCACAATAAACGATGGTTTAACAATTCTTTTCTATTCTCAATTCAAATGTAGATGTGCAATCAACGTATAAAACATTACATAAATGCGACCGCTACTGAAAGCGAGGTTACGTGACCTCGCCTCAATGATATTTTAATCCCTCAATTGGGTCAAGATTTGCCGCCTTTATTGCGGGAATTATACTCGATAAAATCCCTACTATAAGAGCAACTAAAATAGCAAGGGCTATTATGTTTGTAGAAATAATTACGGGCCAATGAACAGTATATTTGGATAATATACCTCCCATTAATACACCCATAGGAATACCAAAAAAGCTACCCAATAACGACAGCACAGCTCCCTCCGTCAAGAATTGTTTTACTATATCAAATTTTGTTGCTCCTTCTGTTTTTCTGATAGCTATCTCTCTAAATCTACTTTTAACCGATATAATCATTATAGTAATTATAGTTATACCTTCAGAAAATAAACATACAATAGTCAAGGCTAAACCAAGCTGACCAAAGACCCTTAATAATAATTTCATCCTATCGAACCATAACTGGTTAAAGTTTACATTAACTGCTCTTCCTAACTTACTTAGAGTTGTTGTCAGTTTTTCTTTAAGTTCGGGTATATCTTCAAGACTTTTTGCCCTTATTAAAATTGAATTAATTGGGGTATTAGGTGAATTAATGACAAGTGAAATAGGAAAAATGACGTTTTTAAAACTATAATAATCAGAAATCGCTGTGGCTTGTTCTGCATCTTCTAATCCGACAACACCTATTACTTCGAGTTCTAATTCTCTTGAACTCGATTCCAATTTTATTTTTTGACGAATAGAATTTTTATAGTTTCCAAATAAATCTATGGCAAGATTCTTCTCTATTACACAAACATTCGACTGACTTTCAACTTCTGCTTTTGTAAAGCTTCTCCCTTCTAAAACCCTACTATTGAAAATATTCATAAAGTTTTCATTAGTTGCAAACGCTTGTGTAGTTGTGTTTCTTCCTTTATCTGATGAATAAACAGAATATCTATTGGAAATAATAGGAATAACTTCTTCTATTCTTTCAATATTCTTTTTGATATAGTCTACATCTGATAATTTTAAAAAATGACTTGCTCTTGCAGGAGTAACTATCTTTCTTGTAATAAGCAAGCTTCCGATTCCACTTTTATTAATATCTACCATAACACACTTATATAAACCCCTAAATAAAGCTATATAGGCTACAACAACAATTATTCCCATTGCAGATGCAATAAGAATTAATATTGTTACTACAGGTCTTTTGATCAAACCTGTAATCGAAAGTCTTATACTGTTTATTAATTGCATAAGTCACATTTAAAAAATATTATCAAATTTATCTCTTATTAAAAAATAATAAATCAAAATATAAAAAGGCGAGATTGCCACGCTTACTTCGTAAGCTCGCAATGACACACACTATTCATATCTTAAAATTACAGCAGGGTCTACCTTTACTGCTTGATATGCAGGAATTACGCCGAATGTAATTCCAACAAATATTGAGATGATACAGCCTAACATAAACATCCCGAAAGGATACCCAAGAGCTAATACCGGGCTCGGAATAATCAAAATTATAAACTTCGCCATTAATAATCCGCCAATCGTTCCTAAAACTCCTCCCAAAAAACATACAATCATATTCTCAAAAATAAATTGTGCCACAATATCCCAGTTCGTAGCTCCCTCAACCTTCCTTACCGCTATCTCATTGAATCTCTCTTTGGTTGAAACTATCATAATACTAATAATTGTTATCGAACCAGTAATAATACATATTAACGCACCAGCGATGAATAAAGAACTAATATATAGTATATTCTTCTGAATATAAAAAACAAGATCTGAACGTTTAATTATATTAAAGTTCTTACCCAACGATATAAGATACCTGTCCAATTCATCTACCAACTGACGTATATTGTTTATATCTGCTTGAATGAGAACTACATCCAATCTATCATCATTCGGATTTGATAATGTTATAGGGAAATTTATATATCGAATTTCTGGATTATTATTTTGTATGACTCCAATAATCTTTAAGGAAATTACTTGCTCATTTATTTTGACTTCAACAATCTTATTAATAGGATTATCCGTGGAAAATATATTCTCCATCTGCCCCTCTGGAGCAGTTATAACGCATACTTTCTCGGCATTCTTAATTTCTGACTCATTAAACCATCTCCCATATTTTATTTTGAAAAGCGTTAACCAAAAATTAAAGCTGTCTACTCCACTCAAGATAGCTTTATCGATTTCCTTATTTTCAAAATAAGCAGAACCATTGAAGACCCGATGAATCGAAATAGCCTTGATTTGACGAGGAAATTTTTCTTTTATTTTTTCACCATCTTCAATAGTTAATGAATCCGTAACATTCAAAGTGCTTCTTTCAGATAAAATCGCTATTACATCCTCACCTTCTCTTGTAAAATCCTTAATAATTCTTTGTCGAGAACCTTCAATCAGAGAAAGGCTACAAACAAGAGTTCCTATACCAACACCTATGCCTATGGATATCAGAATAGACCTGAAAGGGTGTTTGAAAATGTATTTAATTGCCACAAGAATCGGCAACACTTTTTTCGATTTCATATTTAATCAGATACCTAATTACTTTTCCTTATTCAGTTTGTAACGGTTGTAACTATGCCACAATTCTGTGAGATAAATCGCATAGCTACAATGTCATTCTTAGCGAAGCGAAGAATCTCGTTTTTGGATAGTATTTCAGTAGCCTCAATTTTAGACCTCTGAAAAACTCAAAAAATTAGTTGTATAACCCTAAAATCTTGTATTATACAAATCAACACATATTTATCATAAATATCAAGATTTTAATATTCAATTCTATACCAATACTAATTTTTGATTATTAATACTATGAAAGACTTTGCGAAGTGGGAAAATACAAGGAACGGAGCTATCCTTGCCCTTATTGCAACAATTATTCATATCCCATCAATGATTTATTTTTTTAATCACCAAAAAACATTTTCTATTATTCAATTAGAAAAAATTGGACTTAATACAAACAAATTTATAATCGGTTATATCTTTATAATTTTCGTGATTCTCCTCATCAGTAGTATTTTCGGGTTCGCCTGGTCAAAAAAATACGGGGCTAAAGGCTTTGGATCCTTCGATGATATACGATATGGACTCATATACATTATAATATCAGGTGTTTTTTCTGGAATCCTATTCTATTTATTTTACACTAAAAAGCTTTACCTAATCGCACCAGATTTTTTCCCTAAAAAAACTCCCCACATTATAATGATTATAATAACCAATTCAGTCTTTGAAGAAATTCTTTTTCGTTTTGGAATTCTTAGCTGGTGGTTAAGAATAATTACTTATAATGCATATAGTGAAAATAAATTTAGATTAGCCTTGCTCGCCTCCATAGTTAGTTGTACCATTATTACAATTAACCAAATTTACCTGATTCAAGGTCAACCCATATTAAATATGCTAATCAATTTAATCATACTCAATTTAATCTTCAATTTTATTCAGCATATCATCTATATCAAATATGGACTATTAAGCTCTATCCTTTCCCATATTATTTCATATATAAGATTTGTACTATTATTTTAGCCCTGTATCTTGACATTAACTTTAAACTTTATGTAAATTTATCCTGATAAAATATAAATAATTGACATCGAGAATATTTGAATAATCGCATAAGAAATTTTTGTATACTAAATGCATATAATTGTATGCAAACTGCATACATTAATTAATGAAATCAGAAAAAGCTCATTAAAAAAATATCCTCTTTTGTAAAAAGAAAAAAAACGAAAATTGATTTATTACAAAACGAAAAAATGATTAATGGAATAATTCACCAATCAAAATATGAACAACTTAAAATACAAAATAATCTCTTATGGTTGTCAGATGAATGACCTCGATTCAGAAATGATAGCAGGTCTTGTCGAAGAAATGGGTTATCAATCTACTGAGGATGAATACGATGCAGACCTCATCATAATGAATACCTGCTGTGTCAGACAAACTGCTGAACAGCGGGCTATTGGAAGATTAACTAAATTAAAACCTCTGAAATTGAAAAATTCTGATTTGATTATAGTCTTCGCAGGCTGTATTGCTCAAAAGGATAAGGAAACTATCCTTAAACGATTCCCCTTTGTTGATATTGTTATCGGAACACGCGATATCCAATTTCTTCCACAACATATCCAACAAATTCTATCTAACAGAGAACCTATTTGCGATACTCATCATATCGATAATAATCATTTTATTCTTACAACTCCCAAGAGAAAACATAAGATTAAAGCCCTTGTAACAATTATGTTCGGTTGCAATAATTTTTGCTCTTACTGTATTGTCCCTTATGTGCGTGGAAGAGAAGTCAGTCGTCCTGCAAATGAAATTGTCGATGAAATAAAAAAATTAGCTGATGAGGGTTATAAGGAAGTAACCTTAATCGGTCAAAATGTTAATTCTTATACATATGATAATGTGAGTTTTCCAAAACTCTTAGAATTGGTTAATAACAAAACTGACATCCAGAGAATCCGCTTTATCACATCGCATCCAAAAGATGTAAGTGATGAATTACTTTCAGCAATGAGAAATTTGCCAAAGGTCTGTGAACATATTCATTTACCCGCTCAATCAGGCAGTGATAAAATTCTCAAACTGATGAATCGGGCATATACGAGAGAAAAATATATCGAACTATTTGAAAAGTTCAAAAATAATATCCCCAATATTGCAATTACCACCGATATGATAATGGGTTTCCCGGGCGAAACTGAAGAAGATTTTCAGCAAACACTGGATTTGCTCGAAAAAGTAAGATGGGATATGTCTTTTTCCTTCGTCTATTCAATTAGAAATGGAACGCAAGCAGCAGAACTAAATGATGATGTTCCTTATGAAGAAAAAAAATCACGATTAAATAAATATAACGAGTCACAAGATAAAATTTCTCTCGAAAAAAATCAGCTTCTTATCAATCAATCGGTTGAAGTCCTTGTAGAGGGCGTATCGAAAAAACGAACATACGAAATGATGGGGAGAACGCGAACAGATAAGGTCGTAATTTTCAAAGGAAATGAATCCCAAATCGGTTCAATTATTAATGTTAAAATACAAAAATCCGCAATGCATACATTATTCGGTGAAGATGCAGAAGTAAGTAAAAAGGAAACTTAAAGCAGACTCTTAGCAACTGCCACAGCATTTTCAACAGTAAATCCAAACTTTTCTGCAATGACTTTTTGTGGTGCTGATACTCCGTATCGTCCTTCAATCGCAATTCGTGCAAAATTCCTTCCCAAATATTTCTCCCATCCCATCGGATTCGCCGCCTCAATTAATAACACTGGTGGAAGATTTTTCGGGAAAATACTTTCCTGATAATTTCTATCCTGCTCATCAAAAAGCTTCCAGCTTGGAACATTAATACAACGAGCTTTTATGCCTTCTTCTTCTAACTTTTCGCAGGCTCCTAATGCAATATGAACTTCTGAACCAGTAGCAACAATAAACAAATCAGGATTGCCATTCTTCGCATTATAAAGTATATACGCACCTTTCTTAAGGTCTTGTGGTTTCCCAAATAAATTCTCCCAATCAAGCACAGGAAGTCCTTGCCGTGTTAGTATTAATGCAGTGGGACCATTTTCCCTCTCAAGAGTAATTTTCCAGGCTTGAGCAGTCTCAAGAGCATCAGCAGGTCTGATAACTGTCAAATTCGGAATAACGCGAAGTGCTGGTAATTGTTCAACAGGCTGATGTGTCGGACCATCTTCTCCTAAAAATACACTATCGTGCGTAAAAATATAAATGACCTGAATCCCCATAAATGAAGCAAGTCTTATAGAAGGACGCATATAATCTGAAAAGATTAAAAACGTCCCACCATAAGGAATAATCCCACCAAAAAGTGACATTCCATTTAATATTCCACCCATTGAATGTTCACGAACACCAAAATGAAAATTCCTTGCTTTAAAATTGCTTCTATTGAATTCTCCATAACCTTTAACGAAAGTGTTATTAGAAGGCGCAAGGTCTGCTGAGCCTCCTATAAGATTTTCAACAACAGGAAATAATTTCTCCAGACATTTCCCTGATGCTTTTCTCGTTTCCACACTACTGTTTGTTGGAAATGTTGGTAGAATAGACTCGAGATTTTGTGGAATTTTCTTCTCAATAAACTCAAATAATTTTTTCGATTTATCAGGATATTTTTGAGTATAATAATTCAGCTTCTTTTTCCAATCATCCTCACACTTTTCCCATTCTCTTCTTATCTCTTCAAAAAACTTTTTAACTGACGAAGGAATAAAGAATAGCGGTTCGATGGGCCAACCCAAATTTTGTTTTGTTAATTTGACTTCTTCATCACCCAATGGAGAGCCATGAACCTCAGCCTTATTAGCTTTATTTGGACTTCCATAACCTATAATCGTTCTCCCAAGAATCAGATGCGGTTTCCCTTGTGTTTGTTGTGCATTTTTGATAGCTTTAAAAATCTCCTCCTGATTCATTCCATCGATTCTCTGAGTATGCCAACCATACGCCTCGAATCGTTTCTGCACATCTTCAGTACTGAAAGCTAAATCTGTAGGACCATCTATAGAAATATGATTATCATCATAAAAATATATAATGTTATCCAATCCATTATGACCTGCAAACGATGCAGATTCCGCAGAAATGCCTTCCATTAAATCACCATCACTGACAATGGCATAAATATACGGATTAATTAAATCAGGAAAATCCTGAGTATTAAAATTCGCTGAAAACCATTTCGCCGCAACAGCCATTCCCACACCATTCGCAAAGCCCTGTCCAAGCGGTCCAGTAGTTGTTTCAATACCCTTTAACAAATTATATTCTGGATGACCAGGTGTAGGACTTCCCCACTGGCGAAAATTCTTCAAGTCATCTAAACTCACATCATAACCTGTAAGATGAAGTGCAGAATAAAGAAGCATAGAACCATGTCCAGCAGATAAGACAAATCTATCACGATTAAACCACTTTGGATTTTTCGGATTACAACGAATTATTTTTGTCCAAAGAACAGTAGCAAAATCAGCGCATCCCATCGGCATCCCTGGATGGCCCGAATTCGCCTTCTGAACACCATCCACAGCCAAAAATCGTATTGTATTTGCTATCTGCCATTCTAATGGTTTTTTAGAAACCACTTCTTCAGCAGTTCTTAAGATTCTGTCATCTTCCATAAGCAGTTCTCCCACAAAAAATATAGTAATTAAACGGAATTATTTAATATTTGGATTTATAGACGTCAAGCTAAACAGCTATTTTTTAAAACACCTATTTAAGATCTCTGAAATACTCCTATTAATTTGTCTAAAAACAAGATTGCCACGCTCACATTGTTCGCTCGCAATGACACTAACTGTTGGTAGTTCCTGCTTTAGAAGGTCTTGGTAAAACAGGCAAGATGCCTATTATACCCCACTAAAGTGGCAACTACAAACTGAACTATATACTGTCATTCTGAGCGGAGCGAAGAATCTCGTTTTTGAAGTTTTTCAGAGATCTCTATTTATATTCCAAACTAATGTTTTATTTATGTCCTTCTTCAGGAACAATACAAATAAATCTGAATTTTTCTTTCCCGACATTCCTGAATTGGTGTTCTGTATTGGCAGGAACGTAGGCAAATCCACCTGGTTTAATTTTATGCTTTTCTCCTTTTAAATACAATTCTCCTTCACCAGAAATAAAATAATTTATATGAGGCCAAGGATGGCTATGTCTCGGAGTATGTCCACCTTCATCAACCTCAAATTCCCTCATCACATATCCTTCCCAACCTTCTTTAGGAGAAATTAAAACTTTCATCAAGACACCCTTCGCCTCTTTGTTTTCAATCCTAATTCCTTTAACCTCATCTAAATGTGACACTATCATTATAAAAACCTCCCATCATTCGAATTCTTATTTCTTGTTTTTTCATTATTAAAATTGCCCATTTTTATGTCTGCATAAAATATTATTCAACATCTTTTTCAATTCTATTTATTAGTAGAGAAATTTGGTAAGTAACAACGTTTTTTCTGTAAACTCTGAAAGAGTTTCATATATTAGCCCAGCGTAATCACGCTGGGTATGTAAATGATACAATATTATTAACTATTTAAATCCTGAAAAGGGTTTCGCAATATGTGGATAAATAATTGCGACACAGCATCTTTATCCTATTAAAGTGACTATATTTCATTCTGTCACAATCGATTTCCCCTTGCTTTCAAATAGCCTGAGCCAACCTAATGTTAACGCATCACCTATTTCCTTTGAATTGACATACTCATCAGGTTTCTTGCCCCAATAAAATCCAATCCAACCCGATGCAAATTGCTTTGAATCATCTATGAATTTTCCCAAATCGTCAACAGAACAATTTAAAGGAAACATCTCTTCGATAACAATTGGTTTCCCAACCGAATATTCTCTTAGAATCTCCATCGATTTCTGCAACTCTCCCTCCTTAGGATAAATATGAACACAAATTATATCAAGCTTATCTCCAATCTCTTTAGGATTAAATCCCGAATTAAATTCATTATTTTTCAAACTTGATGGTAGCATCCCAACTGTTATGAAAGTTCGCGTATCATACTTACGAATAGCCGATTTAAGTTGACGAATCCATTGATGAGCGATTTCACACCTCTGCCTATCAGACTGGTCTAAAGTAATGAATTGAACAAAATATTTTCCCGCAAATTCCCCTCCAAGCCAATCTTTTGGCTCCCTTTTACCACCAGGAACTATGGGTTCATTCATCAAATCATAGCAGAAGACTACTGGATCGCCCAAACATACTTTGGCAATAGCTTCCCAGAATTTTGCCTGAACATTCCAACGTTCTTTTTCTGTCAGAGCATCATACCAGACAGGAACATCCTGTTTATGATAACAACCCAAGCCAGTAATATCGAGACGAAGATTCAATCTCTTAGCTAAGACCAGTAGGCGTTTGAACTGACGAAGTGATTTCTTATTTGGTTTGTCAGGACTCAACATAAACTTATTAATCTGCAAATGAATCCGAACAACATTCGCACCGAGCTCTTTCATCTCCTGAAAATCTTCTTCGACCTTATTCCATTCCTTCTCCCAATAATCTTCAATGAGTCGTCCTTTTTCATCATGGTCATAATTAAATCCCCAGGGAACAAAAGCACGCCCAGACTTCTCAAAAACAAATGAAAAATTATCTTTTGATATCCGAACCCGTTCTATATCTCTCGATAAAACCTGACCTGGAAATAAAATATCCAGCGCAACAATAAAGAAAGTCACCCACCAATAAATCACTAATTTTTCAGTCACTAAAATTTTAATTTCCTTTTTCCTCCTGAAGAATTATCGCTTTTACTATTAAATCTAAGAAGAATGATTTTATTTCGCAACCTAAAAATTAGACAAATCAAAAATGTTGTGAGTTAAGACCTCTGAAAAACTAATAACCGAAGCTGTGTCATTCCTGCGAATGGTAGCCGCAATCTTTAGGCTTGTCCCTGTGAAAACAGGGATTGCGCTTATTTGGCACAGGCTAAAGCCTGTGACTTTGTTCGCTCACAATGATATTCTTCGTTTCCTCTCCCCTTGTGGGAGAGAATTAAGGAAAGGTGGGTGTCATTGCGAGCCTACCTTCAGGCAGGCGTGGCAATCTCACTTTTAGGTTTCTCATATAAGCTTTTAAGAGATCTAAATTTAAAAACTTGACAAATGTGAATATAATTTATAGAAATTTTTTAAAATCCATTCCTGAAAAAGAATAATTAATAGTAATACGGTGACAGTCTACAGAAACAGTAACAATACATTATATCAGGAGGATACAGAAATTACTGGGACACAAAGACGTCAGAACCATAATGATCTATACCCATGTCCTCAATCGTGGATTGTCGGGTGTTCGTAGTCCGGTGGACGGGCTTTGAAACCATTAAATGAGGTCATGTTATGCTGCTCCGTATAAGATGCCCTGATAAGTCGCTGGACAGGCATCAAACATTTGAATACAAAGGGGACAACACGCCTTTGGCAAGAAATCCCAAGGCGTGTTATACGGATAGAAAATCAGAACTCTGCATCTTATGTGGTTCAATCTAATCATTGTTAGGGTGCTTTATACTGACTAAACATACTGCCCAGAGAAAGGAAACATATGAAACTCGCAAAATGGATTTTTCTCATCGCAGGCATTTTTGGTTTGCTGTCCACGATTCCTCTCGCTTTTGCTGAGAAGATGATGGGGGTCAAACAGCCAGAGTTCTACTACGGATTCGTTTTTCTCAATATCTGCTGGCAGGTTTTGTATTTGTTCATATCAACCGCTCCGATTCGATTTCGCCTGATGATGATTCCAGCGTTTCTGGCAAAAGGCAGCGGAACGGTCGTCCTGATATGGTTGTACCTGCAAGGACGGGTTTCTGGCCAATGGCTTGCAATAGGTGCTGTAGATGGGGTCTTTGCTATCTTATTTCTGGTTGCATTTTTGGCAACACGAAGTGAGTCCAAAAAATGGGAGGTTAAAATGGTTATTCCAGTTATCTTTGGACTTCTAGCTGCTGCTCCCCTGTTCAAAGCAGCCGATGTCCATGGCAATGAGCCGATTTCACCCACGGCAGGCAGCAAGGAGCAATGGACAGGTTCGAGCGAGCAAAAATTATGGGGATTAATGACCATCTGGTCTGAAGCGAAATTTAATTTTCCCTATTTTGACCGAGTCCCTGATCTCGATTGGGATAAGAAAGTCCAGGACTACATCCCACGTGTCATCAGTGCAAACACCATCGAGGAATATTATGATGTTCTAATGGAATACGCCGCACTGCTCAAAGATGGACATACAATGGTTATGCCTCCCTGGATGTACGTGAAACCAGGGTATGACCATCCACCTGTAGAACTTCAGGTCGTGGAAGATAAATTCGTTGTTGCCAGGATCGCTGATACTGAGGAAATCAGGAATCAGAAGGTCTATCCGGGATTGGAAGTCCTGGAGATCGGTGAACACGTTCCTGTGCGGACTTATCTGAAAGAAAACGTTCTACGGTTCAACTCCCACGGTACACCACAAGCAGACGAGGCGATTGCCTTGATAGGCATTTTCAGTGGCATAAAGGACAGCCAAGTGCTGCTCAAAGTGAAAGACCCGGACGGCACTGTGCGAAAGGTTTCTTTGACCAGGAATTCAAAAGATAAAGACGGCACTACGTTTCAGTGGCGATGGGTGCGGTGGTATATGATTGATCCGGTAATTGAAACAAGGATGATTGAGTCGGATATTTGTTATATCAGAATCTCAAACTTTGTTAGCGAGAAAGTGGTGGAAGAATTCCAGAAGGTCTTTGACAGCCTGGACCTTCCCAGGATTCAAGGGATTATTCTCGACATCCGTTACAATCCGGGAGGGAATAGTGATCACGCTTACAGTATCGCGAGTTTCCTGACTGCCCAGCCATTGAAAGCCGGCAAATGGAAGAGTTTTTCCTATGTGCCGGCATATCGGTCATGGGGTCGTCCCACTGGATGGATCGAAGGCGGTCCTTCCATCATCGAGCCGCGACAAGGAAAAAGATATCCAGGACCACTGGTGGTTCTGACTGGTCCCGGGACACACAGTGCTGCCGAGGATTTTCTGGTGCCGCTGCAGTATTCTGGGAGGGCTGTGCTCGTTGGTGAAAAAACGGCTGGAAGCACCGGGAATCCAATCTCTGTCCCATTGCCCGGCGGAGGAAAGTTCATGGTGGTGTCGAAAAGAGATATGTTTCCGGACGGGCGGGAGTTCGTCGGTATAGGTATTTCCCCCGATGTGCCAGTGTATCCGACTCAGCAGGATCTAATTAAAGGAACAGATGCTGTTCTCCAGAAGGGAATTGAAGTCATCAGGAATTGGGCATCCTATAGGAAAGAGCATTAGGACTGAATGGCAGTTCGTTCAAAGGCACTAAACTCATTACTCCTTCCGATTACACCTTTGCAGGAATCCCTCGATAAAAAAGCAATCAACCTGCGGGTTTGAGCAGAAAACAACTGGGATATCGTAGTTGAGAAAGTCAGAAAGAAGCATTCCCATTACAGCTTTCATGTGAACTTTGGAGCGGGAGCAATTACTATGAATATTGCAAAGGTCTGCTTTTACCAATATACAAAAAGCTTCATATCTAACAATATCTGGGACATGTTATCTTATTTGGTGTTTTTGTATATCTATTTCCTTTCATTTTGTAATATCTTCTAATTGTACAATCTCTCCGAAGTCTTCACAATTTTGTGCATCATCAAATAAAATTGTCTGTGTTTTTAGTTTTTGTTTTTTTGAGTTATTGTTTGTGTTCTTGACGCATTGGTGCTTATCCGTCTGTGATAATTACGACTCTATTTAATTCTGTATATCTTTCTTACTTTATATTCATATGAATCTACACATTTAGAATCTACTCCTATTAAATTTCCCACCTATTATTTTTTATGAATTACTATTTACTAAAAATCTTGACAAGTTTAATATAATATACATAATGTTTTTATAATTAACTGATAAGAAAAATAACAATATCTACATAGTGGAAGTGAAATTATGATTACATCTTATTAAGAAGCAAAACGCTGTCTATATGGATTTAGATGGAACTATTTATACAGTAGTTTGTAATCTGTAAAGGAGCCGAATTATGATTAATCTAAACATTAGAGTCGTTCTTGTTCTAATCTTATTTGCTGTCTATTGCTTAGACACCAGCTATACGCAAGACTCATCCGAAGTATCGCATCCCATAAAAGAAGAAACTGGGAAAAAAATGGAAGAAGGTAGAAAAACTCTAGAAGGATTTCGAAATCCACTGGCCGCATTTCGTATTGATCATAACCGTTATCCAGAGCACTTGTATCAGCTTACAACCCCAATAGCCTATTTTAAAATAATTCCAAAAGATCCATTCGATCTAAGCAATGACCTTCGCTATAAGGCTCTCGATAATGGTAATCGCTGTAGTGTCTACAGCATCGGTGCGGACGGAAGAGATGATGGCGGTGATCCGGCGAAAGATGTTGTTTTTGATATGGACGAAAAGTCCAAGGGGAATTGGCCCGAAATTTCTCCAGAAGAGAATCAGCGACGCTGGGAGGAAAACGAGCGAGCACTGACGATAGAGGCTCTCGAAAAGGCTAAAGCATCAATCAAAGACAACATTGGCATAGTCGTTCCTTCTGAGGAGGTTGTTTTAGCTCGACTTGAAGCAAAACGTTTTGCAAAAGGTTACAGTATATGCAGAGAGATGTCGTTACACGAATCGATGCAGAATATCTTGCTTCCGGAAGTGTTGAATAAGAATATCTTTATCGACCAGGACATTTCCCCACGCTCCATTAAATTCGCTCAATTATTTTATAGAGAAGGCCTAACGGACTTAAGCGACATTGTAGAAGCATTCCGATTAAAATACAGAACTTTCACAACAACTGTTAACGTGGTCTGGATACCGTTAGAAGCCGCTGAACTCTTACCCGAACCGGTAGGTCCTGTTTTTGCCAATGAGCGTAAAGTCTTAAACATCAATATCAACTTGAAATTTATTAGCGGATATATTGACTTCGAGATTTACGCTGATCCTAAGTTGAAAGATTATCAATTGCCCTACGGAAAGCAAATTGGAATGAAATCTGACAAATATATCATCGAAAACCAAGTTATGGACCGCATCGAGTTTCTTATAACGCTTTCTCAGTGGTGGAACGTTCCGCTTACATCAAACAATTACACTCTTCAGTGTGTCTATGTCTACGATCCAGAAGCCGTTAAAGAAGATATTGTTGATGAAAGAATCAAGCGTATTCAAGAAAATTTAATCAAAACACGCGAGTCTCTGGTCAATGACTTGGCTAAAGTTGGGACTAACGCTTATCCCAATTTGAGCAAGAAGAACTAAGCACAGTCTAAATTGCGAACAATCGCATCCAGCGGACGCGTAAAAACCGCGCCGCTAATAACTAACGTTCTTCCTCTAATAAAATCCACCGAGATATCTTTGAGGTCAGTTTATATTACGATGAACAATACATAATATCCGGTCAGAACACACAGTTTCTTTGTAAACCAAATATGAGATATCTGAAATACTTCTATAACTAATCCAAAGATGAGATTGCTTCACGATAAGACTGTTCGCAATGACAGATACCCCTCTCCTTAATCCTCTCCCACAAGGGGAGAGGAAACGAGGGGTGTCATTGCGAGGAGGCTTCAGCCGACAAAGCAATCTCGTTTTTAAAGTATTCCAGAGGTCTCAATATAAGAGTATTATTCTTATAATTAAAAGGAGATAGAAATGAAAAACAATTTGTTATACTTATTTATCCCAATTATGACTTTTGCATCTTTCTCTGGTGCGCAGAATCAATTTGAATCGGACACTATAAGCACTTCATCGGGTGACCTAAAAATAACCTTCATTGGTCACGCTGCTCTGTTATTTAATTTCAATAATATGGTGATTTATATTGATCCGGTAAGTACCTATGCTGACTTCTCCAAAATGCCTAAGGCGGATATAATTCTCATCACTCATCATCACGGCGATCATTTAGATAAAAAAGCTATAGACCAGATAATGAAACCGAACACTGATTTAATACTAACAGAAATGTGTTTCAAACAAATTAATACTGGAACGGTAATGAAAAACGGTGATGTTAAGGAAATCAAAGGATTAAAAGTAAAAGCCGTTCCAGCCTATAATATAGTTCAGAAAAGAGATAATGGTGAGCCTTTCCATCCAAAGGGTGTTGGAAACGGCTATGTGATAACATTTGGTGATAAGAAAGTGTATGTTGCAGGAGACACAGAGAACATTCCAGAAATGCGCGAGTTGTCTGGAATTGATTGTGCCTTTTTACCAATGAATTTACCTTACACAATGACGCCGAAAATGGTTATGGATGCAGTTATGATGTTTAATCCTAAAATTCTTTATCCATATCATTATGGAGATACGAACGTAAATGAACTTGTCGAACTATTAAAAGATAAAAAAGATTGCGAAGTTCGCATCAGGAAAATGCGTTAGTTAAATATAAATGACTAATTAGTTTTATTTGTCCTTTCCAAAAACTGTATTCTTATGAGAATTATTGAATTTCGTAGGATATAATAGAACAAGTTGAAATCTCTGAAGAACTTCAAAAACGAGATTGATTCGTCGCCTTTGGCTCCTCACAATGACATTTTAAAGTCTCTGTCATTCTGAGCGAAGCGAAGAATCTCATATTTTGCCAGTATTTCAGAGCTCTCAAGTTATGAATACCGAGAATCTCGAGTTTTTCAAACTCAGTATATTTTTAGTCAGTTTATCTTTTATTAAGAGTCTAAATCTAATAAAATAAAAAAATGCCGGGAGACGGAATCGAACCATCGACACAAGGATTTTCAGTCCTCTGCTCTACCGACTGAGCTATCCCGGCATTTAAATCTTGAAACATTAAACTTGTAACCTGTAACAGCTAACTTATCATTCACTATTTTTTTCTCTATTATAGCCTTATACAGTTAGCAAATTTAAAGTTAAAAGTTTAATATAAGAGGCAAAATGTTCACATACAAAATTTATTCGGGTCAAGAAAAAAATTTATTTAATATTTTTCAGTAAAAATCAAAAAAAATTTCACCGACAACTTTTTGTAGGAAATAAATATATTTATTCTACTACCCCTCGCTAAATCCTCATTAATTTTTTAGAAATCTCCATTTTATGAATTGAGATCTCTGAAAAACTGTAACGCGACATCCCTGCCGCAATAAAATTGGTAGACACAGTAGGTAGGGGCAACCCTTGTGCTTACCCTCTTATTTAAGGCAACCACAAGGGTTGCCCCTACATCCGTGTTAAACAAACGCAATCTAAAGATTGCGACTACCAAACTTGGAGTTTTTCAGCGATCTCAAATTAGTATAAGTAATACAATTCCCAATTCTCAACTGCAGTATTAAAATTAAAGAAATTCAATATATCTCTCATCACATTATCTCTTGCTTCTTCAGTTACAATAGTCTCAAAGGGAAATCCCATATTTACAAGTTTATAGGTCCCTTGATATTGGATTGCAGCCGTATCAGCTGTTCCTCCCACATAGGTCATACAGGCAACGGAATCGCCATAAGTTCCAAGTTCATCTGGATATGCAACATCCCAGCTATGATGCGTTCCATCATCAAATGAATTTGTGCTGATGTCACTAAAAATAGTTCCAGCATTTCCCATGAACTGATAGGTATTCGCATTATCTCCAACATAGACCGCCTTCAAATAATTATTATAGAAAGCTTTATCGGAAGCACTCCCACTATGATCAAGGTCCCAGGCTATCTCTGCACCTGAAACAAAGAAACATTTCACAGAATTTAAATAATTCTGAACAAGGGTCTGCTCACTTGAACTAAATGTCTCATTAACCGTTGATTCTTCACCCAGAACCCAAATCACGGCATCATAATCGGACAAATATACTGTCGTTCCTACAATATCATTATCACAAGTATTAAATGGCACACCACAATAATCAATTGCCTTTCCAACGTAATAAATCCCTTCATAAACACCACCAAACTGTGATTCCCATCTATCATAACCTTCAACAACCAATAATTTTGTTATCCCAGAAGTGAATCTGCAACCATAGATATCAGAAAATTGGCTTGGTGGACCAGAACTATTCGTTGCCCTTAACTTAAAATAATAATCGTTCCCACCCGTTAATCCAGTTACATCATAAGTTGTAGTAGTCTTTGTTAAAACAGAATTACCTGCGGAAAGTGACCAGGTAGATAAATCTTCACTCACATACAATTCATAACCTGTGCAATATGCCTCCACATTTTGTACCCAGCTTATTCTTGCTCTATCACTCAACCCGCTTACATTCATTGCACTTCTTATAACAGGTTTTGCTGGTGTTGTTGTCTGCTCTGTATGATTTTCTAATATCCAATTATCAGGATCAAAACTAACATCCGTTGGAACATTAGAACCTAAATCAATGTGAAAATCTTGAGTTTTCAGATTATTCTGAACAGTTACAGTTTGAGAACCTCCGCTTAACAACGACACAAGAAAATCAATCGGCATAATATATTCTGTTCCTGACTGGGTCTGTGTTATATATAAATCAAGCATATTGGATGAACCTTCAATATGTGTACTCCAGGACCAATTGTAACTGGGTCGTATTGCTCTATATAACCATTCATTAAAAAACCAGGACAGGTCTTCTCCTGTGACACTCTCAAATTCATTTTCTAAATCAATGCTCAGTGCAGTTCCATAAGCTAAACCCGGATTGGCAAGATAATTTCGTATTGATTGGAAAAAGTCAGTATCACCAACGACGTGACGAAGCATATGCAATACCCACGCACCTTTTCGATAAACTATGTTACCAGAGAAATCATCCGCAGAATTACTCACTAAAGGATAAGTATCAGCTGTTGACCAGGCATTCACATAACTATGATAAGCCGCTACACCATAAGTATCTTCTTGCCAGAGTGCTTCGCAATAAGTGCCAAAACCTTCATTCAACCATAAATGATTAAAATGCTCCATCGTAATCATATCTCCAAACCACATATGCGATAACTCGTGAATATTTCTACGGATATAACCGCCACCCGATAATTCTCCAGCAGGAAAGGTTGTACAGGTCTGATGCTCCATTCCTGCACTACCTGCATAACTCGCTGTAACATATTTCTCAGTTAAAAATGGATATTCGCAAAATTTGCTTGAAAAATAATCTATCAAATTAATAGTATCGGGTAGAGCCCCTTTTCCCGAATCAAAATTCTCAGGATAAAGATAATGAGCTACAGGCATTGTCGTTAATCCATCCTGAGAAGTATACGTTCCAGAGGCAACACTATAATTTGTGCAGGCAATTGAAGCTAAATATGTCGCCATCTGATATGATTCTGACCAGTTAAACGTGCTTGTGCCATCCAGGTTATCAACCGTGCTTACCAAATTGCCGTTTGATACAGGAAAATACGCATTGGGACACTTGATATGCATATCCATTGTGGCTTTATCATCAGGAACATCCTTACAGGGCCACCACTTCCTCGCTCCATAAGGTTCACTAAATGTATAAACTATCGGAGTCCCACTATGAGTTGTTCGGACATAGGCAGCTCCAAAAGTTCCACCAGAACTTGGCACTCCAGAATAAAAAACTCTTACTGTAAAATTATTCCCAACCGGAACGGTAGCAGGTAATGTAATAAATAATCTATCCTGTGTCCCATTTAAAGTATAAGTTAAAGTTGGTGTTGCAGGACCCTGGTCAACTTGCGTTACTGTCATTAACCCGCCATTATCATCAAGGTCAAGAGGAACATTCTGAAGAAGGCTATCCAGACTTTTCGCAGTCATTGTTAAAACACCCACAATATTGGTATTAGCCATATTAAGCTGAATCGCTAAATCATAATGAAGAACATCATATTTCAATTGGTCAGGATGGGTCGCTGGTTGAGTCTCAACAATCGGACCCGTGAATATCTGAACAAAATGAACATCCTCAGTTGTATCAGCAAGCGAAAACATCTCAATTTCGGAAATGTTCAGACTTTTCCCTTCAACAATTTCTATTAGAATCTCGTTATCCCCAACTCGTAACAGATATGGTATGATTTTAAAATACAAACCATCTTTTGAAAAGACGGGGATTAACTCAAGTAATCTCCCATTAACTTTAATAGTAAAACTTTGCTCCAAATAATTTGTAATTGTATCGTCTTTAATTCTCAGAGCATAAACATTTTTCGATTCTTCTTGCTGTAACGAAAATTGTAACTTAATAAAATCCGAACTTTTATTCATCTCATATAATTTATTCTCATCTGAATACTTCTTGACATAACTTTGGGCAAGTTCTTGAGAAGAAAGATTTATTGGAAAAACACGATTTTCTTTCTCAAGATATTCGGGGAAGGAAAAAAGAACTCCAGGAATTAACAATAAAAATAATATGACAAGAGTTCCGTTGCAAAATAAACAAATGGCTTTTTTCTTGTTCATCAATTTCCTCTCTTTGATAATATATTTTAATTATTATATCACATTTTTAGCGTATATTCTAAAAAAGATTTGCTATCAAGAAATATGGAGTTAAAAAGATCTGTAGGACCGATAAAATGTCCAATATCATTTTGACAGATTTTATAAACATTTATTAAATTACTGATTTAAAATTCAATGGGTACAATTCAAAATGAGATTGCTTTACAATAAGACTATTCGCAATGACATAATATAAATTAAAAACTGACAATGAATAATAAAATACAAGATTCTTCGCTTCGCTCAGAATGACATTCAGTATTGTCTCATTGCGAAGAGCCGCAGATAACGAAATAATCTCGCATTTTATTTATATATCACTAATATTTCAGCGAATTCAATTTTGTTTCAGGATAAACCAATCCCATTTCTCTTTTGATTTTGGGATTTTGAATTTTAGTCTCATCATCAGTTCGATGGTCACAATTTTCTTTTTATCGATTGATAATTTTATCTTATTTTTTTGACTTATCGGTATCTTCCCTTTTCTTTCCTCAAGGAAATTCACATAATAAGCATTTTTTAATTTGAAGAAATCAGAGCTAATGGTAACATTTTGTTTTTTATTTGTGGGATTATGAAATCTCAGGATAATAGAATTTTTATCTTCAGCTTTTTTGAATGCATCAATAACAATATTTGGATTATCAATCTTTAGAAATGAAGATTCTTGAGGTAAAATCCCATCATATTTGCAGGACTGAGTTGCTTTTATCGGTGTATTATGCAATAATATCTGCTCAGATGTCTTCGCTGATTCCCAATTACCTTTATGCGGATATATGGAATATCTACACTCATTAATTCCAAGACACTGCGAACCTTTCGGGTCCCAATCTTCACCTGTGGAACGTCCCACAGCCCTTAATAATGTCAAAGCAATTGTCTTATCCTCATCATCTATCACAGCATATTCTGTTATCCCTTCATTGATAATCGACAATCCATAATTGCCATCTGAAACTGATACAAAGCCCAATTGCGGATGTTCAGTATAAGCCATTTCCCGCCAATCTGATGTATTTGGTAATTGAATATCTCTATCAATCACATCAAAAGGAACTTCAGCAGACGAATATTTCGCACCCTTTAATCCACTTGGAAAACAAACTCTCAATCGATGACTCTTCGCCTGATTATCAATGGTTGTCTTGATTTCCAATCTTTTTGAAGACTTCTTAAGAGTAATCTCTGAAATAATTTTCACTTCCACCTTATTAAAATGTCTTCCTCTTGTTAATGGCAGTCCTTCTTCAGTCACAACTTTAACTTTCGGAGGGAAAATATCCTTTGGTAACAATAATGTATGTTCAATTCTATAAGTACACATCATTGGACCATCAGCAACTTTTGAGATTATCGCTGAATTCCCGATTGTTGTATAAATTTCATCTTGAACAGGCGGAGTCGTCATCCAGGCATCACCAGCCTCTCCTCTATCCTCAAAATAATGAAGCCCTTTCACCGAATGATTATTCACTTTATCAAAAATATTGATTCGTCCATCACCTTCAATTTCAACTCTTAAAAATTCATTCTCCATCACATTCGGTTTAGGTGACAGTGAACCTAAATACCTTTTCGGTATTGGTTGTTTACGAAGTGGTTTGACTATATAAGTTGTATAACCCATCGGAGGAATCTTTGCAGATATTGCAATAAAGTATCTATCCATCATTGTTGAAACCTGAGCATTCATCGGCTGGAGCATCTCCGCAAGGGCTTTGTCAATATTCATCAATTGATAAGGAACCTCATTCCCCTTTAAATCTTTTATCAACAATCTAACCGATTTCATTTCTTCAGGAATATCGATAGCAAATATTATTTCTTCTTCTCTCTTATAAGGAGGTGAATTAAATATTGTGATTGCCATCTCGTCTTCTTGCAATGACGAATTATTGATAAGCGGAATAAATCTCCAGAAGGCACGTTGAGAAAGTTCTGAGGCTATTATTTGTGCCTGATTAAACCGATGCATATTGAGTTCGTGGACTGAATCAATCGAGCATCCAGAGATAGAATCGTGAGCGTGATTATCCATTATATACCGCCAGATTCTATCAAATTGAGATTTCGGATAATCAAAACCTAACAAATGATTAACGGTGCATAAAGGTTCTGCCCATCTTATTACTTCAGTCTGAACCTTCTGATTAGCTTGCTTCAAATACATCCTTGCTGACATTCCATAACCAAAAAGTAAGTTATGAATTCCTTCACGAGTTGTTCTCCTCATCTCTCCTTTTATCACTTCCAAATCCTTAACGTCTTTTCTGACCTTTGCTATATAGTCCTCAAGAGTGCTATGGATGAGGAATTCATAGCCTAATCTCTTATTTACTTCTTTTATTATTTCAGGAATCAGAGGATTTGGTTCGATATGGTCAACTCCATCCATCGCAAGAAGATATGGCGTCGTTGCTTTCTCTTCACACTCTTTTTCCAATTGCATCACACGATTAAAAATGTCATCAGCATTGTATTTTAACAAAGGTTGAAGCATCCGATAATTATTATCTATTGAATTCAAATCCGCAGTGTGAAATGGTGATCCGAGCGGGTCACTCCATTTATATCTCCACATTGTTGGAGCAACCTGCCCAATCCCTTCTCGATATACGACATAAAACCAATTACTCTTCGTGTAATTATCAGGTAAATGAAAAGCTAAGACTTGAGAGCCGTCCGGAGCTTCCCAGATAAATTCCGATTTTGTTTGCCATTCGCTTATTCCCCTTGAGAAAATAAAATTATCTATTTCAAAACCACGAAATATCTGCGGAATCTGCGATATATGCCCAAAAGAAGAAATCCCATAACCAACTTTCATAGGCTTACCATATTCAGAAGCGATACGATGTCCATACAATAAATTTCTGATAATCGACTCGCCCCAGACCAAATTTTCATCGATGAGCGAATACCAGGGACCGATTTGAATTCTCCCGCTTGATGCATATTTCTTAAACTTCTTTTCCATTTCTGGTCTGATAGTGAGATAATCCCCGATTAAAGAGACCTGACCATCGAGAGTGAAGTGTCTATATCCCCTGTCAGAATCCATAATCAAAAACAGATGGTCGAGTAAATCAACGAGTTGCATCCGATACTGTTCAAAATGTCGACGCCATTCCCTATCAAAATGCGTATGCGAAATAATATACATCTCCATCTTTTTCATAAGAATCTTTTCTCCTATAAAAAAATTAAAGCGAAATGAACGGGATTTGGTTATATCACTTTTCCGAGATATTGTGCAAGTGGAATTTAAAATAGGTTATGTATTGAGACCTCTGAAATATTTCTCTATGTAATCTAAATACGAGATTGCCACGCTTACTTCGTAAGCTCGCAATGACACCTTCTTACCCTCTCCCCTTGTGGGAGAGGGAAGGGTGAGTGGTATCATTGCGAGGAGGCGAAGCCGACGTAGCAATCTCGTATCTGTGGGGCGAGATTCATCTCGTGTAGGGAACAGGCATGCCTGTTCCCTACATTTTACTGCGACATAAATGTCGCACCACTGTTTTTCAGAGGTTTCTAATTACTACCTTGACAGAGAGTTGGTCTTCACAATATATTTCATTTTCATTTATAATTATTCTTCTTCAGATGAATTTTTTTGACCTCAGGTTTTGAGATGATAAAAAAGACACGCATATACTTTCTAAGATTATTCTTTGTAACAATCACACTTTTATTCATAAGTCCCCATCTTACTTTTTCAAAAGATTCTTCTTCTAACAATTCAAAGATTGTTGCTGGTTCATACTTCTACTGGTATGATGACGAAACAGGTAGCCACTTATGGAGTGACCATATCTGCACTCATCCTCCAATACAGGATGAAAAAGGACATTATCCTGATTATAGTTATAAAAATAAGTCCTGGCATAAGCGTCAGATACTCGATATGATGGAAGCTGGAATTAATGTCATTGCTCCTCAATTCTGGGGACATTCTGGAAGTAATTCATTCAGCACATCAGGTCTAATTGTCTTGCTCGAATCATTAACCGACCTTGAGAAAGAAGGATTCAATGTGCCGAAAGTTGCTCCATACATCGATACAACTGCAGTAATTTATGCACAATTCAAAGAACATCCAGAATTTTTATCTGAAATGAACAACGGAGACCCACGTCGTCGCTGGGTTATGGATATGAAAGAGGAGAATAATAAGAAGCTCCTTTATGAATGCATCCGTGAAGCATTTTTATCAATGTGTGGAGAAAAAGATAGTAAAACAAAATTTCCTCTCAAATCAATGAAAAGTCCTTTCTGGAATTATTGGTCGCTCAGCGATGGATTCCCGATGATTTTCATTTATGAGGCAGGAAAAGGATTTTTTTTCTGGGATTGGGACCAATCTCTCTTCGAAAATATCTTAAATTGGTTCGAGAAAGATTTTGGTCTAAAGCCACGTCTTTATCCTGATTATGAATGGTCATTAAAAGACCCTGATGATGATGAGACCGCATTTAATCTTAATGGTGGTGGATACATCCGTTGGAGAGCCGCTGTCTACGAGCCTTATGTAATGAACACTTTTGTTCAAATGCCACGAAAAGGTGAAGATTGTGTGCAAATAGGTCCCGGTTACGATGACCGCGACTTTCCCGGTAGAACAAAAAATGGTCATCCCATCCGAAGTAGAGAGTTCGGATATTTCTACTGCTATGGTTGGCAATACGCAATTCGTTCAAACAGAAATCTTGTGATGTTAGAAAGTTGGAATGAACTTCATGAATCGACAAATATTTGCGATTGCCAGGAATTCGGAAGAAAATATATTCGACTCACCAGAAATTACACACGAAAGTTTCAGACTGATTATAGTAAATACTCTTCTGTTTGGTGTGAATTAATTCACACTAATGAGGATTATTTATCTGTAATAAATGATGAAGAAGGACTTTATCAGGTTAATGGAGGTGTTGTGCGATACAAAGACCAGCCATTTCGCACAGAAGAAACTGATTATCTAATAGATACACCTCCGAAAACAGACGGGAAAACAGCTCCAAGCTATCGAGAAAATCGTCAATGTCGTAATACACAACTTCCAGATAATCCTTATATCTATTTTGATATAGATGATGCATTCGTATTAGCTAATCAAAGCACAAACAATGACAAAAGTTTCTATATCTTTGTAGAATACTTTGATGAAGGAACGGATTCATTCCGGATTCGATATGATGCAGAACCTTATAAGTTTACCAATCCAGTAAAAAAGGAAAATTCGCACCAATGGAAATTCGCCACCTTTTACCTACAGGATGCCAAATTTGATAATGCTCAAGCTAAAGATATTAACTGTTACAGCTTCTTAAAAAAAGGCTGCGACTTCTCACTGGATTCAATGAATGATGGTAATGAATACATCAGCAAAGTTATCGTTTCTTCAAAACCATATTTTATCAATATTGAACCACAAGAACCTGTCTATTTGGGCATTCAGACAGAAGTAAAAATTTCTCTAATTACATCACATATAGATTTGCTTTCAGCTAAAGGAGCAATTACAATAGAAGCAAACGAGTCGGAAACTATTGAACCAGTTAAGATGGAAGTGGTTAATCTTATTAAAGAACCTCGTTCTATGAAAATTTCTTTTCAGAAACCTGGAAGATTTGCTCTCATTGCTAAAGATGGTATGAATAACATCGAATCAGTTAGTAAAACTTTTCTTGTTCAAAAATATCGAATTGAAACTGACCTTATTTCGTTAAATAAAAATGATCTCAAGTTCACAGTAACCGTTTTAGATGAAAATGGAAATCCTGATAAAAATTATCATGGCACAATCTGGTTCCCTCCAATAAAAATGGGTGACAAAACAACAACAAGTTATCAATTCGCAGAAAATGATGAGGGAAAACATCAATTCTCTATCTCATTCAACACTTATGGCTTCAATAGCGTTTATGTTCAGGACGAAAATAATTATATGCTTGAAGGTCGGCAACAAATAATCATTCCTCCACCAAGATGTATCATCGATTTTAAATCTGTTCCTGAAGAATCAGGGCTTTATCTGATTTATGCCTCTGATGGATGGGTGAAATCCGACAAAATAAATGGTGAATACGCCTCTAAATTACGTTCACGAAAATCAAGGTCGAGATACCTCTACTTAAATATAGATGACAATTATTATTACGACCTTCCTCGCTATAATGATTTTTATGTAAACATTGAATATCTCGATAAGGGCAAAGATTCGTTCACAATTCAATATGATTCACACGATTGTTTCGATGCTAATCCCGGATTTAAAAATGCACCTTTGCAAATCATTAACAAAACTGATTCGGGACAATGGAAATGGGCTACATTCAGACTTGAAGATGCTAAATTCGCCAATCGAACAAACAAAGGTGATTTCCGCATTGAACCTATGGAAGGAAGTGAATACATCCGATGCATCTCAGTGAGCAGTTCTCCAAGAATAAACAAAGGAATAAGTTTTAACATTAAACTTAATAAGTCAGGTGAGAACAATCAAGTCAAGGTATCCGCTGTTGATTTGTATGGCAAAACAATTAAAGATTATCAAGGCACAATTTGCTTAATGACTCTTAATTCAACGCCCCCAGATAGTCCTTCTGAGCGTAGCGAAGAATCCCGTATTGTTTATTACACATTTCATCTGAGCGATTATGGTGAACATCAATTTGAAATGCCTGCACAAAATGCTGGGAAAATTTTTGTATATGAAATAGGCAATCTAAATTACTGGGGAATCAATTAAAAAAATTAACCGCTAATCTCGCGAATCTACGCAAATCTTATTAATTAAAACATTGGAGTGGATAACATATTTTTTGATTAGCGTAAATTAGTGTGATTCGCGGTTTAAATTATTATTCTCAATTCTTCAAAACCTTAAAATTCTGGTCATCTTTGTTAGATTTCTGACTTATAAAACTCCTGAATTCTGGTTCAAATCTGCATCCACTCTTTGATGGAACCACTTTCCCGGACCAATCAGAATATATATCATAGAATGAATAAAATCCATTCAAATCAGACATTGTTGTTCCAATCACAGTTCCATCTTCAGAGATGAAAGTTAATAATACATTCGACTTATCTGTTCCTGTAATCCAACCAGTTATTTTATAATCCCCTCGCGGTATAAGACCTATATATTCATAAAATGTAGTGCTATTCTCTTCAATCACACTTTGTGGAAAATATTTTTTCGGAATATCTATTATTTGATGATTCAACCATAAAATAACAAACTCATCGTATTTCTTATCTTTTTGACTTATAGAGAATTCAAACTGAGATGATTTTTCTTTTGGAGAAAAACTTCCAAGCAGGTTATCATTCCATCGAACATTAACTTTCTGATTCGGTAAGGGGGACCGAGCACGAATGATTAATTTGTAATTTCTTTGACCCTTTGGATATAATGAAACCGCCGACACTTTATACTTACCAGCCCAGCGACCATTATTCCAAGGACTTCTATCAATCTGTTCTTGCCATCCTAAAATAAGATACGGTTCAAATTTCGGATCTTGAGGATAAATCTCCACTGTTTGATGGGGCAGAATAAATTCTTTTGGCTGATAAATATACAATCCCATCTCTTGAGACCCTGGATATAATTCATCCTTTCCCCAACAAACAGGAGAACGCCATAACAATGGAATTATATGAAATTGAAATGTTAAATTCCAATACACATCAGGATTTGACTTTTGTATTTCTATATAGCGATAAGAGTAAGAAGGAACTTCAACATTATTTTTTTGTTCCGACTGACGCATATCTAATGTGATGGGTTTATTAGAACCATTGATAGCTATATAACTTGTTTTATCTTTATTTTCAGGGAAAAAAAGTAGAGTCTTATACCACTCATTTGCAGGAAGAAAAAATCCAAGATTATCATTTCGTTCTACAGGTGACTTAAGAAGGATTGTTCTAACTTCTTGAGTATTAAGAGCAAATGGAGGTTCTTTTAAAATCAATAATTGCGTTCGCTCTATTGGCATTAAAGTTAAAGGAAATCGCTGTAGATTTGCTAAATGTTTCGGTATTCCGAGATTAGAATTAAATAAGAAAGGTAATATAAAAAATCCACCAATAAGTAGATTAGCCAGAGAGAAAATAAGTACCTTTTTGCCTTTTGGTAATCGTGGGCTAAGCATTAAAAATCCTGCAATGATATGCAGTCCATACCGATTACCAAAACTTGTCGAGCCACCATAATAATTATACGGCTCTCCCCAAAAATTACAAAGCACAAAGAATATCAATCCAACAAGTAATGCGATTTGCCCTTTGCGTCTTTCCTTCCAATAAATTATCAGCATTATCAAAGCCATTAATCCTGCAATCTGATATACGAACATCCCCGTCTGACACCCAAAGATATAATAAAAAATATTTTCTGCAAGATACCGAACAAGAATATTCGTTCTCTTAAAGGCATATAATAATGTTCTTCCTTCTGGATAATACGTGTGTGCATGATTCGCTCGATAAAGATTCTCAAGATTGGTTTGTTCAGGACTATTTTCAAATGGAAAAGCCTTTACACAATTAAATCTATTCCCTGTATAAGGTGAAAAACTCTTATCCTCATAATAATGAATTGAAGTGGGTACTGCCCATATAAATAACAACGTTAACAAACTAAATATTGCCCACTTCCATTTTTTCACCAACAAGTAGATGAAAAATGGTAAATAAAAAAATGTGAAGGGTGGCTTGGAATAAATTGCTATGCCCATTACAACTGATGCCCAGAAACATTTCCCACCCCAAAAATGTTTTGCCTTACTTTTGTCCAACTCTTCATTATTAGATGACTCATCATTCGTTGATTTTTCTTGTTTATCTTTCTCTGAAAAAGCTCTCAACCATAGAGAAAGGGCGACAGCCAATAATGTCGCTTCAAACAAATCAGGATGTGTAACGGTGATAAAAAAGATAATCTGAGAAAAAATTAATCCCGGAATTAAAAAATAGAGAGATTCTCTTGCAGTATTGGTCTGCCTAAAATGATAATAAATTAAAAAAATCAAGATGAGGGCAAGTATTATGTTGGCAAAAACTACACCTCTCCCTTTAGCAAGAGCCACAAAAGGTGAAAGATATAAAGAGTAGAAAAATGGTTTCCCATAATAAAAATCTTTACCGTTGTATTTCAAAAACATTCCGTAAGGTTTGTTTTCCCAGTCATTACAAAACCTTAAATAATCCTTACGAGTATATTTTAAATCTCTATCAAAAGCAATACTCTGCGCCTGAATATAATGAGTCGATTGGTCAGCAAAAATATATAATTTAGTCGGTTCTTTATTCACCAACCACAAACTTAAAATAAGAAAAAGCAATATAAACACCACAATCTTTTTCATACTCAAAAACATCTATACTCTTAGCAACTTATAACTGTCTAACTGTCCAGTTGCAAGGGTTCACTCCAAACCTTAATAACTATATATTATTCATATAATTCAAAAATTGTTTCTTCAACACAGGTACTTGTATTATTTTGTTTATTCACCAAATAATAAAATAGTTATCGCTCATATCATAAATAGAACCATCAGTATTAGAAGTAATTTTTATTCTAAAATCTGAACCTGTTGGCAAGGATATCGGAATATCCCAAGGATGGCTCCCGCTATTTGATATGGGATTGATAATAGTCATATAATATGAGTTTCCTTTCCATAAGGTTATTCTCAAACTGTTATCGATGTTACCGTTAGAGGTCCAAGTAATGATGTGTCTTGTTCCTCTTTGCCAACTCTCCCCTCCATTTGGTGAAATCACTATAATCGGCACCCCTACTATAAAACTCTTATCACAAAAATTATAAACAGATTTATCTGGAGTCAGATAACCTAAATCGTAAGAGGTCAAATAAGGGCTAAGAATTTTCATTTCTGAAATAGACCATTGTCTATTTGGCTCGGTGTTAGATGATAAAATAATGACAAATTTGGTATTTATAGATTTAAAAAAAATATTCCAATAAAAATTTCCGGATTGAGATATAAGATGTCTCGGTGTGATTGTTAATTCATTTTGTTCCCAAATGAGTTGCCAATTTTTGCCATTGTTTGAACAGTATATCTGTAGACCAGCAGGAGAATCTTGAGGACTATACTTGTGATACATTAAAATTGAACAAATATTCGTAATCTGAGGAAATTCAACTTGTATAAATTGATTTCTATTCTGAGAGCCAACTAAAAAAGAGGATTCAAAGTTGTTATCGTACAGTTTTATAAATTCTTTTGATGTTCCTGAAGATTCGAATTTACATTTTTCTAATGATATAGGTTTACATTTAATATTTGAATCATTAAAATTACCAGCATTTTGTTTTATTTGTTCTTGATTCTTTAGCAATCGGAAGATTATTGTCCCTGAGAAATTCGCTAATTCTTTGAAGTCCTTCGTATCAGAAATTAATCTTGATTCAAGTTTCTTGGCATCGTCGGGATGATAGAATTCTGAATGGAAAATTATCAAATCAACATCAATTTCTTTTAGAAAATCTATTGAGTTAGAATCAGGAAAATTTCGTAATAAGTGTTGAATATAATAATAAGATCTTGGTATATAGCTACTAAATCCATTGACTAACTTTTTTTTATGATACATAGAATAGTATTGATAGTAAAAATTAAGGTTAAAATCATTGTAGGGTAATTCTATAACTACATTATCATTATTTCTGTTTAATAACCATCGATAAAATTGTGGAATATTTTCTTCCTTAACACTAAGTTTCTGTGGTATGTTTGTATATTGTTGACTTTTGCCAACTACGTTAAAAGGAAAAAAGCCATTATAATTCTCAAGAAGAATAATTAAAGAGAAAATAATAGACAACCAAAGCCTAAAATTTCTTGGTATATATTTAAATAATAGATAAATTCCATAAACTGACAAAATACAAAAACCCGTTAATACCAGAATATAAAACCTTCCTGGAGTACGCATCCCTTCGAATCCTGGCATATATTTATAAAAAAGTATATATAACCCAGGACCAATTTCTTTTCCATCTAAATGCACAGTGGGACCAAGAGTTAAAAATCCCGCAATCAATATAAGAATCAAATAAAAAATCAAATCTATCCACAATGAATTTCTGTATATCAATTTGTAATTTTTTATCAATTTTAAGTGAAGCATAGCTTTGAGAAAAAGAAAAAACGATAGTACATATAATGGATTTTTTAGTTTATGCACGCTCAATGTAATCCAAAATATCTTTAACCGGATTCCTTTAATCATAATTATGAGAAAAATAAAAATAATTAAAAGTGTTATAAAAATATTAATTAACTCAAGTGCTAAATATACTTTATTCTTTGTTACTTTAAGTAACTTATGCTTATATCTAGTCTTATATATATTTAATGCCCCATAAATCAAAAAAGCTGTGATTAAAAGTCCCGGGAAAAATGCTTGCGCTTCAGCTTTACCATATTTCACACTTGTAAAACCCCATAACAAATTTGATTTGATAGTAGTTAAATAAGAAATAAGGTCTGCTGAGTAAACATCAACTTCATTTAAGGAACGAGTAAAGCCAAGTTTTTTATGATAAAAATACGGAAGCATAATCGGGTAAAAAATAATAAAAAATATTATTCCTGAAAAAATTATTCCTAAGAGTATTTTTTTCTTTCTAAATCGCTTGTTAAAAACAAAGTGGTAAATTAAAAATAAAGATACAAGAATTAAAGAAAATATGCCAACATGCAGTGAACTCAGGCATTGGAATAGAGTAAATAGAGTAGAAACAATGATAGCCCGAAATTCATATTTTTTTTTGTATTTATGTAAAAATAACAATATAAAAGGTATCCATTGGTATGAACCTATATTAAGATGGGAGCGTTTAGAAAAATGATATGAGGCAAATGCAAAAAGAATACCCGATAGAAATGCAAGGTCTACCCTTTTAATAAGATATTTCGTTAGATAAAACATTCCTAATCCAGATAGAAAATAACTTAAAAAAAGGGCAAAATTATAAGCTAACAACGGATTTTTTGTCAGAAAATAAATTGGAGCCGTATATAAGCCTATAAAGAACAAATTTTCATTATATGCGATAGTATTTATATTTGGATAAAATATTGGTGGATTATAATAATCCCTCCAAAAGTTTAATAGACTCTCCCAATTCCACCATAACATATATGTATTAAACAAAGGATCTCCTAAATTTGTTAAACTGTCAAAGGCACGAAAAACTAAAGGATAAGTCATTATTAATGTGAGGATAATAAAAGTGATAATAACTAAAAATGTATTGTTATTTAAGGCAAAATTATCTTTATCTTTACGATAAAAAAATAAGTTACGTAATTCTTTTCGATATAAATAAATACAAACTGCTATTAATGTGATTAGACCTATTGGAGTAACAAGAATCCATCTTGAATTTAGGGATAACTCTTTTCTGATTTCTTCAATATTATCTGAGGAATTTTGTACATTTTCATTATACGTAATTTTGCCGGAAACTAAGGGTTCACTCCAGGTATTACTTGTCATACATAATAAATTTACTGCCAATAAAAATAATATTAATAAAATAATTCTTTTAAAATTAATCCTTATCATTTTTGTTGCTTATGATTTTTAAAGATAGTCCAATCCATATGCAGTTCAAAGAAGCTCTTTAAATCTTAGGAATATCCTTGTCAAATCATTTGCTCTCTTTGCTGTTAAAGTGGTGAATCTCATTTATCAGAACAGTAGAAAAATCATAGAAAGTATATCACATTAGTATATAGAAAAATATCCATCACTGAAATCATAACTACTCCCATCTGAGTTGGATGTAATCTTTATTCTATAATCTGATCCTGGAGATAGCCAAGAAGGTATTGACCAATTATGACTCCCATCATTTAGTGTAGGATTCTTTATTATATACCCAGTAAAACTATTTCCTTTCCATAAAGTTATTCTGACTTCTGACCCTACAAGACCACTGGCTCTCCAGGTTATTTGTTCTGTTGTACCTCTGTAAAATGTTTCACCACCATTCGGGCGGGTTATCGTACTTTCAATTGTGAAATAATTATCGCTAATGTCATAATCCCCACTTGAGTTAGAAGTAATTCTTATCTGATAATCTGACCCGGTAGGTATCCAAGAAGGTATTGACCAATTATAGCTCCCATCATTTAGTGTTGGATTCACTATCACTTTGTATAGACTATTTCCTTTCCATAAAGTTATTCTAACATCTGAGCCTACAAGACTACTCGATCTCCAATTTATTGTCTCTGTTGCTCCCGCATACAAGGTTTCCCCTCCATTTGGATAACTTATTGTACTTTCAATTGTGAAATAATTATCACTAAAGTCATAATCCCCACTTGAGTTAGAAGTAATCTTGATTCTATAATCTGACCCGGTAGGTATCCAAGAAGGTATTCGCCAAGAATGGCTCCCATCATTTGGTGTTGGATTCTTTATCACACCGTATAGACTATTCCCTTTCCATAAGGTTATTCTAACATATGAGCCTACAAGACTACTCGATCTCCAATTTATTGTCTCTGTTGCTCCCGCATACAAGGTTTCCCCTCCATTTGGATAACTTATTGTACTTTCAATAGTAAAATAATCACTAAAGTCATAAATCCCAGTTGAGTTAGATGTAATTTTGATCCTATAATCTGATAATCCGGTAGGTATCCAAGAAGGTATTGACCAATTATAGCTCCCATCATTTGGTGTTGGATTCACTATCACTTTGTATAGACTATTTCCTTTCCATAAAGTTATTCTGACCTCGGAACCCACATCTCCCGTCCATGTCCAGGTAATCTCCTCTGTTGTCCCCGCATACCAAGTACATCCTCCATCAGGGGGTCGAGTCACTGTGAGCTGTGCCGGAACCTTGATAGTAAAGTAATTATCACTAAAATCATAATACGAGGAATTGCTTAAGGATGTGATCTTCACCTTATAGTCTGTCCCCGGCGTCTCTATCCCTATATCCCACGATAATGAACCATTATTTGGTGTCGTTGGCTCTATCGTCGTCCAAAAATTACTTGGATCAGTTCCTCCCTTATATAAATCTATCTTTACATCCGAACCTGTACCCACACCCGGATCCCATGTTATATTGTGTACCTCACCTTTCCACCATACCTCCTCTCCATTCGGCGATATCACTGTGATTGTAGGCGGTTCTCCATAACGTTGTCCATAAATATCCCAATTGCTCCCACTTCTATTATCTTGCCAGGTGCATAGATAGGTACCATTACCAAATGAAATTGATGGACGTTGCTGTGCTAAATCAGCACCAGAAAAGGTCTCCTTGGAACCTACATCACCATTTGGTTTTACAATATTACCATAAATATCCCAATCAGTATCTGAACCACCAAATGAATGCCACCAAACTACCATCCATTCATCGTCTTGACTATTCCAAGCAATTCTTGGTCCATAATCACGATATACACTATCATAAATAACAAAATTATTTACAATAGTATTAATTGAATCACCTGATATATCAATAATATCACCTATTATGTCATGGTCTGTAGAACTTTTCCCTTCTTCCCAAACTACAAGAAATCTGTTGCTTGTCTGACTGTATGCAATATAAGATTGTGTGTCAGGATTTAATGAACCTGCTATAGTTATACGGTTACCTACTGGTGTACCATCAAATTGTGTAATTTGCGCATGGATATCCCAGTCCCAACTATCCACATCAGAGCCACTCATTGACCAGGGATATTGCCATACAACCAGGCATCTATCATTCCAGTTATGTGCAACTTTTGGGAAAATATTTGGTTTAGTGGTATCTGTTATTTGTTTTATAGATCTTAATGTACCACTGTATCTTACACCTCTTGCCATTATATTTCCCTCAGTATAATAGCCAACAGTCCTTGACCATACTACCAAAAAATCACCAAGATCCACATATTCCACATTAGGATGTAATTCATCCTTTGTTTCATTTGATATTGTAAAAGTTTCAACATAAGTGCTGAGATCGCTATTAAGTATCTTCCCATAAATATCTGATCCAGTACCTGACATTACATGTTCCCACACAATTAAATATTTTTGATGATCCGAATCATAGGCAACGGATGGTGCCGTTGATTTTGCTCCTGATGTATCAATAGAGACTGAATCTACAACAGTCCCGTCAGGACTAACGAGTTTACCTTTTATATCCCAATCTGTTGAAGAATACTCATAAACATAAACTATAAAAAAATTACCATTTCCAAATGTAACTGCAGGATATCTATCATTATTACCAGTTTCTACAATAGGGAAATTAGACCCTATCAAACCTTCTCTAAATCCTTTAAAACCTTCTGCAATAGGATAAATTTTTGTGTCATTTGAAGTGTAAAAGTCTATATAATCTACAAATTTTGCCAAAAGACTCTTTTCTAATTGATCACTATCAGAACAAAATCCAAATATAACTCTAACGAAAAAACACAAATCGAATTCAGAGCCAAGACTTGTTTCAAAATTAGAATCATTAATACTACCTTGTGTAAACTCATATCGATATTCTACATCCGCAGTTCCTTGTCCATATCCGTGTTTTGGTATTTTGTAAAATCCCTGAATTTCAATATATGCATTACAACAATGATTTTCTATTTCTTGACTGAATTTATATCTAACTTTGTTTGTTCCTTCTGAAGTAAGACCAAGATATTCTCCTTCCACATACATTATTACTTCTCTATACTGTTCACTTTTTGAATCAATATCTGTAACAAACCAATGCTTTCCTGGAAAAGAACCATCTAAATTTTCAATTCCAGGCTTATTTTCTATTTTAGTATCTTCAATTTTACTATATATAGAGGTAGTGGAAGGTTCATCAGTGATTGAAATTTGACCATCAATTAATTGTTTTACATAGTCCAATTTGAACTTGAATTCTTCTTCCATCGTTGCATATAAAAAATAATTCAAAAAAATGAGAATAGTAACTGATATAAAAATGAATCGTTTTAATTTTTTCATAATTCTATACTCCCTAATAAATTTTAATAAATTGTTTTAAAAATTAGTCAACACAGAAAATTATTTTTAAAAAGGCTGGTAACCGCCAGTCTTGGTTTTTAGTAAAACCTTTCTCAACCGCTGTTTAATTGAATGAAATGAATAAAAAAGCGAAATAAAATATACAACCCCAATTATTTCTCTCTTATTAATGATGTATTTTTATTATGTTGAAATAGCTTTGTCAACAGAAATATGCTATTTTTTTTCTATAAATAGCTTATTTAGGAATAACTGTCTTGGTGAATGAATCAACTTTATAGTATTCTTTAGAATAAAAGGTAAAATTTATTTAAGATGTAAGATGTTGAAACAACCAATGAACACGGATAAACAGTGTTTAGAAGCAGGGGCTTCATATTTTATTTCTGTTCCTAAGGTAGGTCTTGTGGACAAGACAGTGAATACTAATCCTGTAAATCCTGTCAAAAAATTCTCTGTATCTCTCTTCGTTCTCTGCGTCTTTGCGGGAAATCATATTTTAAACGCAAAGTCGCAAAGACGCAAAGATTATTGAGATTAGTGGTAAAAAACTTTGTATATAACAGTGTGAATCTGTATGTATCCGTGGTTTAATTCTATACTTATCTGAATGTCCGGATACATATCAAACTTAGGGATAAAAATCCTGATATGAGACAAAATTTTATCTTCTTTAAGCATTTACAGATAACTCTTTAATTCCCAGCTCTTTATAACTGATAATTCATCTAAAACTGCTGCCCCCTCCCTCCCCCCCTATGGTAGGGGGGTAGTCCTTATATTTCAGCTGCACCTCCTATCTTCCATATAAGATAGACTGACAATACTATTAGTCATTATGTTACCATCCATACTAAACGGCTTTTGTTTGGTAGTAAATACTATTAGGTTACAGAAAGAGCTTAAGGCTGATTATAATATGCATAATCCTTAGAGGTAAATATAGCCAATGTATATTCACTATATCGCCATCATTATATCAGTAAAGATAAGCTGTTTAGTCTCAGATACAGGTATGTAGGCAGATATGAACATAGTCGGTATACCAATGATCAGGTACTGAACGGATTCAAACAACATAATTTTTTAGACAGGATGAACAGGATAATCAGGATAAAATAATTTAAAATGTAAAACTGACAACTGACAATTAATGATTATTGGGGGTTAGGTTTTGGGGATTGGGGATTGGGAATTAGGGATTAGTTGCTGGTTTTAAATTGATTATTATCTGCGTTAATTTGCGTCTATCTGCAGTTATAAAATTTCGTGCAATTTCGGGTTCTTTAGTGGCTAATGTTTTTTTCAGTAGTCTCAATTTATAAACCTTACTTATTTATATTGCATTCGTCTTTTATAATTATTTAAGATAACATTTATTTTCTTATCAATATCAGCCACTGCTTTATCCAATGTCTTTTGTTTTCCTAAGACTGCTTCAATATTAGGTGCGAAGGCTTTTTCGAAAACTTCATAGAATGCATTCTTTGTAAGAACTGAATGAAAAGATGATGTCTCTATCCCATATTCCATCGCTATTTTTATTGCCAATGTCATATCTTTATCATTTTGAAAAGAATTTCCACTTGATTTCCGTGCTGGAAGCATATAAACATCAGCAGCTCGTTTGCATCCTTCTGTGCTTGTGAGAAATTTGGCAAATGCAACAGAGGCAAAAACTTTTTCTTCATCATCTTGATTCTTACACGAAACTCCACCGGGTCCCAATTTTACCATCCGATGACCCTCATAAATCGGTAGAACTACTGTAAAACTAATCTGTTTATCTTTTTCGCCTGGAGATAAACTCTTATTATATTCTCTCGTCTCATTGATTACATAAGTTCCACCACCCTGATAAATCGCAAATGTCCCTCTATACCACCAGGGCTGAATATCCCATACATTCTGCCCCAGCACTGTTTCTGGTGTTACTTTATATGTGTACATCAAATCATAGAGAAATTGTAATGCCTCTCTGAATTGAGATGTATCAGCTTTCAAACTCTGGAAATTCTGCGTTTCAATATCTCCACCCAATGTCCACATAATATTCGTCAGCATTGGCATCCCTTCATAATTTTTCGCTAAAGCACCAAATCCAAATCCATACTGGTCAATCTTCCCATCTTTATTTTTATCTATTGTTAATTTCTTACAAATTTCCACAAATTCTTTTCTATTCCAGGGTTTCTCCTGAAGAGGTTTCCAGTCAATTCCTGCTTTCTCAAACATATCTACATTAATGTACATACAACTATTATGCGTGCATAAAAGTGGAATACCATAAAACTTATTATCCCCGGGATATCTAAATTCCTCAATCAATCCCGGTAAAAAATCATCAAGGTCTTTTTGCGAAATCCAACCATTTAGTGGTAATCCTCCTTTATCAGGACCGCCCTCACAAATCCCCTGCATCATAACGTCAGGCAGATTCCCTTCAAGCAAAGCCGCTTGATATTTCTCATTCTGCCCTTCCCAGGTTAAAACCTCATATTCAATCGTAACTTCAGGATATAATTTTTTAAACTCATTAATTTTATTCTTAACAAACTCCTCTTCCCCTTTTGGCATAATTGGAACGGTCCAGTATTTAATAGTCACAGGTTTTTTCGGATGCGGAACATTTCCATCCTTATTAAGCAGAGAGCCTAATTCAGCCTTATCCCATTTTCGCATATTTTGTTCACCAATCACATAATAGTTTAAATAAAAACTCACACACAAAACATAGAAGAGAACAAAACAAAAAATTTTCAAATTGAATTTTGCCATCTTTCATTCTCCATAATGAAATTTTAATATTCAGAGATAATTAATGTGGGAATTGGAAATTTCAATTCCTATTTTAAGATTTATAAAATACTGACTGATTTGTCATTCCCGTGCAAACGGGAATCCAGAATTATGTCAAATTTGTTTAGATTGTTCCTGGATTCCCACTTTCGTGGGAATGACACGGCATCTGTTATTATTTTTTAGAGTTCTCATTTTGAGTCTTCTTAAAAACTTCAAAAACGAGATTGATTCGTCGCCTTCGGCTCCTCACAATGACATTTTAAAGTCTTTGTCATTCTGAGCGAAGCGAAGAATCTCGTATTTTATTCAATATTTCAGAGATTTCATTTTGAGATTTCTAAAAAATCGGTTTTAATTCTTGCATTTATTTAAAAACCCTTAATTATTATTAATTAATTTAATTATTTCATTTTAAACACACGGCTTCAAATCCTGAATTTATAAAATAAGATGTCACATCTTAAGAAAAAAGGAATTCTTTATACAATTCGGAAAGAAAAGAGTGCTTATTTTTTTATCGCTCTCCCATTTATTCTCTTCGTCATATTCACTCTCCTCCCACTCTTGATGGCATTTATCAACGCCTTTTTAAATTATATTTTCATTCCACAAAAAGGCATTAAAACTATCTGGGTCGGATTAGACAATTTTCGCGAAATGATTGAGGATGATGTTTTCTGGAAAGCATTGAAGGTCACTTTCATCTGGTCAATTTTTTTTATTCCAATTGGTGGGATTGTTATTCCACTTTTATTAGCACTGTTTGTAAAACCCTTCGGTAAATATAGTCGAGTCTTTTTCCGCTCAGCTTACTATCTTCCAGGTGTTATTTCAGGTGTAATTGTTGCTATGATATGGAAATGGATATTTAATCCGCAATATGGTCTACTAAATTTTCTCATTTCGTTTGGAGTGAAAGGCGAAGCTCAAATAAATTGGCTCGGAAATCCAAATTTAGCTCTTCCATCGTTACTATTAATGTCACTCATCGGAGGTGGTGGAGCTGGTATGATTATCTATTTAACTGGAATGGATGATATTCCGAAGGATTTATATGAATCGGCAATCATTGATGGGGCAAATGCCTGGCAAACATTCCGTCATATTACAATGCCTTTATTAAAACCGATAACACTCTTTCTTCTCATAATGACAACGATTTATTCTTTTCAGATTTTTACACAGATTTATGTGATGACTCAAGGTGGACCTAACAAAGCTACTACAACTATGGTTTATCTCATATACAATGAAGCATTTAAAAGTGCCAAATATGGCTTAGCCTCTGCCGAAGCACTTGTCCTGTTCTTTATTATTATTATCATCTCAATAATAGAATTTAAATTATTATCATCAGATGTTGAATATTAAATGAAGCTATGAAAAGAAATAATAGAACACAGATGATGCGGATTAAAGACCGATTAATGCGAATTTCTGTCTTGTTCCCAATGCCCACCTTGGGAACAAGATAAGGTAACAGGATTTCAAAATCCCGCAGGGATTATGGATTATAGGCGGGGATGTCAATCTCTTTAATTTATAATCCCGCAGGGATTATGGATTATAGACGGGGATGTCAATCCCCGTAACAGGATTACCCCGAATAATAAAGCTCCGAAGGAGCGCAGGAATATCTTTGGTGCTAAATATAAAATGAATGCCGAGAATCGGGCGCATTCATTATCCTACGCCCCGCTGGGGCTTAGATTGTTTATATTTCATTTAGCGTGGGGTAAACCCCACGCCTATATTCCTGCACGCCCATTCGGGCGTTGAAATATGCTTAGTACCAATCCCGCAGGGATTATGAAACTATACAAAATCCATGATTTGGAATAATAATTTTTAAATGTTTATTATCTCGCCTCTACGATTTTAATTAGTGAAGATTAGCGTGATTTGCGGTTAAATAAATTTTTATGAAAAAGATAACTTTTGGTAAAATAATAAGTTTAGCTTTTCTTATCCTATGGGCTTTTTTCTCGCTCGCACCATTACTCTGGATGCTAAGCACTTCCTTTAAACCTGTTGGGAGTTATCTGAAAGTCCCTCCTGAAATTTTCCCACAGAATCCTACCATTGGAAACTTCGCAGACCTTATCAAGAATGCACCTCATTGGTGGCGATGGGTTCTCAATAGTCTCATTGTCGCATCAATAATCACTGTTTCTAATATATTTTTATGCAGCGCAGCCGGTTATGCATTCGCTAAAAAGAAATTTATCGGAAATAAGACAATATTCTGGGCAATCATCTCAAGTATGATGATTCCCGGACAGGTAACGCTCATCCCTCTTTATCAACTCATTTCAAGAATGGGTCTCATTAATACTTACAGTGCCTTATGTTTACCATCATTGTCCACTGCATTTGGCATATTCCTTATGAAACAATACATAACATCAATCTCATCAGAAATGCTCGATGCAGGAAAAATTGATGGCTGTTCAGAATTCGGTTTATTTATAAGAATAATTCTCCCTCTCTGCAAACCTGCATTAGCTGTTCTGGCAATATTCACTTTTATGGCGCAGTGGAATGACTTTCTATGGCCCCTTGTTATTACCACCAGTGTTGAAATGAAAACTTTACAGGTTGGTTTATCCACTCTACAAAACAAATGGTCAACAGACTATGGCATTTTAATGGCAGGAGCTACCTTAAGTGCTTTGCCTATGATAGCTATTTTCTTTTCATTCCAAAGATACTTTGTGCAAGGCTTAAGATTAGGAGCAGTTAAAGGATAGGAACGTAATGCGAAATTTATCTCGCACCACCCTATGCGACATAAATGTCGCATTACAAGATTTCAGGAGAAAGCTATGGAAACAGAAATCAAAATTTCAGCTTGTGGGATATGTTGTTCAGTCTGCAAAATGTTCAAATTGGAAAACTGTTATTGCGTCTCTGGAACCGATTCAAGAGCAAAAGAAAAATTAAAAAAGCAACAGGAGAAACTGGGAGATGTGTGTAAAATCCTTGCCTGTGCAGTAGAAAAAGCAATTTCATATTGTCCATGTGACTGCAAAGAATTTCCTTGCATATTATACTAAAGCGAATCACGGTGCTATCCTTATAGCGAAGGTTTTTTAAAAATGATAAAATTCAGAAGCCAGAAATATAAATAATGGTAAATACTAAATTCTAAACTCTAAATAAACTCAAATCTTAAAACCTAAAACTTTTTGAGTTTAGGATTTTGAATTTATTTGGGATTTATTGTTTAGTGCTTAGAGTTTTTCATTTCTGGATTTCTGTTTACATAGAAATGACATATTATCAATATTTCGTATATTTCTGATAATATAACAAATAACATAGCTACATTCTTCGATAATAACAACTTTATATGCATAGATTAAAAGGTATTCATAACGCCTACACATTTCAAATCTTTAATGCCATAAGCTGGATGATAGTTCTTGGCATGCCATTAATACTTCTGGCAAAATTCTTTAATGCAAGTGCTACCACAATTGGAATTCTGACTGCCCTACCGCCTTTACTGGCAATGCTTCAACTACCAGCATCTCACTATGTCGACAGAATCGGTTATAGAAAAATGATGATGTATGGTTGGACAAGCCGAGCGTTCTTTATATTGGTTATTGCATTTACTCCATTTTTTGCCCGTTCTGTTTCTAATAACCTGCTTTTACTAATAATAATATTTAGTATGTTTATGTATTCCTTATTAAGGGGATTTACATCCTGCGCCTGGATGCCCTGGATTTCCTCGATTATTCCAAATGATTTGAGGGGACAGTACGTCGCCAGAGAACAATTTTCTATCAATGTGACAGGATTTTTCTTACTCATATTATTAGGCATCTTTATGGGGAAAAATCCTGATGCCTTCCGATTTGCTTTTATCTTTTTCATTAGCACCATCAGTGCCTTTATCAGTACAATCTTCTTAAATAGAATACCCATTCCGCCAAACCATATAGAGGAAAATACAAATTTCAACTTCACTTCTAATGTAAAAACAATTCTGAAAGATAGAAATTTTCAAACCTATATGTTATTTGTATTCTTGATTAGTTTTTCCTTATGCTCCATCGGCAGTTTTACTATACTGTTTCTTAAAGACAGAGTCGGTATTCAAGAAAATTTCATCCTTTATTTTGGTGCCTTATCAACATTAGGTGTTCTCTTAAGTGTCTTATTGTGGGGAAAATATGTCGATTTCTTTGGGTGTAAGCCCATAGCCACAATATCTATATTTGGAATCATAACTTATTTACTAATCCTATTTCTATTCTCAACAAATGTTATTCCTACTGGGATTATATCCATAGGTTTAGTATATTTCTTTATGGGAATATGTGGTGGCGGTTATGTGGTTTCTGGAGCAAAGCTAAGTATGTATACCGTTCCAGAGGAAAGACCCGCAGTAGCTTTCGCTATCTTAACATTCATATCCGGTTTAACAACAAGTATAGTTCCTGTATCGTGGGGTATTATTATTGATAAGCTAAATTCATTCCATTATAAATTCTACATATTTGACATCTCAAGCTTTAGTTTCTTATATCTTGTTAGTTCTATCGGACTGATTGCTGCCGTGATTACGCTTAGATTTGTTAAAGAACATAAAGCAGAAAGTACTATGAAGGTTTTCTACAGATTAACAGTTGAGGTTCCTTTGAGAGCTTTGAATAGTATTTTTCTCTATTTTATAGATACCAATAAAAAATAAATTTTTGTAGGGAACGCATATATGCGTTCCCCACATTTTTCACACCCTTAATCCCTATCAAGAGGTGAATTTTGGAATAGAATTTTTAGATATTTTTTTCGTCAAATCAGTTAGTCTTTTATTAAGGAGCATTACTTTGCACTGTCTTATATGTGGATTTGAATTAAAAAAGGATGATGATAAATGTCCAAACTGTGGAAGAATCGTTGAAGACAGCACTATCGGATTTCTTCAGGAAGAAGTTGAATCCTCTCCGGATAAAACTTCATTCAAAACAATAGATGAAATTCTTCCTGTGGAATTGATTTCAAACAGTGAATTGTTTAAGAGCAAAGTTTACTGGTTCTTACTCGCCATTTCAACGATTCCATTAATTGTCTTCTATTTCGGTAACATTAATCTCATTCTTTATGGAATCATAATCTACGCTTCATTATTGTGGGCAGGATTGCTCTATAGAATATTCAGTGATAAAGACCAGAACATATTGTTCAGTATATTAGTCTTTCTTTTTACCTGCTTCATCGGTTTCTCACTCCTGAAATTCTTTCTCAAATTCACCTCCCACATTACAGATGGAATAATAAAGAGCGATTCATTTTTTCTCAAACTATCAGGGAATATATTCGTTATAGGATTAAGAGAAGAACTTACGAAAATAATTCCAGTCATTATATTAGCCACAATTTTCAAAAAAATAAAAAAACCTCTTGATGGATTAGTTTATGGAATGATGAGTGGGATTGGATATGCAGCCGCTGAAAATGTATTTTATGTTTACAAAACAATTGAAGTGGCTCAACAAAATCAAAGCAATCTAATTTTACCCGTTATTAACAACATCATCAGGATTGCTTCGGTAACATTTGTCCACATCTGCTTTTCAGGAATATTTGGTTATTTTATTGGTCTTTCAAAACTCCAGAAAAAGAGATGGCTAAAATTATTCTTGCTCGGATTACTCCTTTCCTCAATTCTGCACGGTATATTTAACACATTGATAGAAATAAACATTATTTTCGCAATACTAATCAGTGCCCTTACATTCACAATTCTTATGGCGTATGTCCTCAAATCGCGAGGCATCTTCTCAGCAAGGGAAATGGCTAAGGGGCTTTTCAGAAGAACTTCCACGATGCCATCAATTATCGTTAACTCAAATCAGGCTAAACAACTCAATCACTGCAAACTAACTATATTTGAATCTTCTGGTTCCGTAAAATATTACGACTTAATAAATGATGAAACAACTATAGGAAGAGAAGACAATTGTCATATTGTTGTCTCTGACCCTTACATATCAAAAGTCCATATTATCCTCAAAAAAACTCCAAAAGGATTCAAGGCAATCAATCTTAGCAAAACAAATAAGATGTACATTAACGACAAAATTTGCAAAGAAAAATTATTAAACACAAAAGATGAAATAAAAATAGGTAAGACAAGATTAGAATATAATGAATAATCTTGTAGGGGACGCATATATGCGTCCCCTACTACAAATAAGGCGAGACCATGGTCTCACCATCAAAAGCGGTAGCAAGCTACCGCACTCCATATATTAAAAATAAAAAAGGGGGCAATCAAAATACCCCCATAAAAAAGAACTTACTTTAATTGAGCTGCTATTTTAAATTTATTTTAAATCAATTGGTGAATACTATATCCCCGCTACTCCTTGTCCCATTCGTTGGATCATAAATATTCTGCCCTCTTTCATCAACAATATCTGGACCAATACTGTATAATATAAAAGAACTGCTCACAGGCATATATTTAAAATCAGTATTCGAAAATGGGTCTACTGGAATTTCCTGAGTAGTGCTTTTAATTTGACCTAAAGAAGGAGGATAAGCATTAGTTCTCACTTTACTAATCTTCAACGCAACAATAATCTGTGCCGATTTTCCCCAAGCCTGAGTGGTAAAATCTCTTGTACTCGCTTCAAGAAAATTTGGAACTCCCATACGATTAATAGCATCCATTTCATTTATCATAGCGGCAGGATCAAACTTAATCATTTCCGGATAAGGTTTCTTCGAATTCTCAACAAATGCCTTCCAGAACTTTGTATTATTCTCAATGATTCTATCCTTATTTAATCTTAAATATAGAGCTGAAGTTCCATCAGTTTTCATTTCTCCTCTTGCCTGTTTTTCAATCGTATTCACAAACATCAGATGCTCATTCCAAAATGTATCGGATATTGGCATCGTTCTTTTCTCCATTTCAGCTAATTCTTTCTGGAGTTCAGTGAGATAAACAGAATCCAACTCATAATGGAGAAGCGCACTCACTAACGCTTTATACCCCATCGATTCAACAGCAATGTCAATAAGCTTACCAATTATAAATGGGCTATGCCCTATCCCTTTTCCAAATTTTACAACATCAATATAATTTCGTACAGCATCCTTAACATTTCCTTCACTTTCAAATTTCTTACCCTGAGCAACCATAGCTTTACTTAATGTCTGTATGACTAAAAAATTAGGGACAGGAGAACTGCAATCTATTTTACTTTCATCCATAACCACCTTTGCATAAGGTTTCTGTGAACCTTTATGAATTAAATCCATCGATTCCTGATTATCATTAATAAAAGCAATAATATCATTTGAACCAGCACTCCAACCTTTTTTAAGGATGTCATTCAACTTATTAGTCATTTGTGTATTAATCTTCGCTTTTTTTAATGCAAGCATATATTCTTTAATCCCATTATTCTCATCAGCTTTTGCAATTTGATCATCTTCAAAAACAGTGCTCGGTTGATATATTTGTTTTTCAGACTGATGTTCATTCACCCTATAAATATCACCATCACTTTCTGTTCCATTAGTAGAATCATAAGCAATTTCACAATCATCATTGTCTTTATCAGGTCCATAACTATAAACGTAAATCTTCTCTTCCTTTTTAAGATAATTTAGAGGGACTACTTGCCCTTGCTCAGCACCAGGAGCAAATGGGTCTTTAGGTATGGAAGATATATAAGCAACAGGCGTAGATAATTTCGATAAATTATCAGCGTAAACATTCCAATCCACCATATAGGCTTCAAGAGCTACACTTACACTTCTCAAATCTGCATTTACTCTTACGACATTACTTTTTACAGTTTCAAAAAGCGCCGCTATCGCATAATTAACAAAAACCAAGATTAATAATACAACAACTAATGCAATGCCTGATTTTTTCATTTTCTTGACTCTCCTTATTAATTTTATTTCAAACACTTATATTGGACGGTTTCTATCGTCATCTCAGATGACATTAAATTTTACTCTCAAATCGAGAGCTCTGAAATACTTGCCAAACTACGAGATTCTTCGCTTCGCTCAGAATGACAGAGACCTTAAAATGTCATTGTGAGGAGGCGAAGCCGACGAATCAATCTCGTTTTTAAAGTTTTTCAGAAGTCTCAAATCATACATAATAAAAACATACTCATCTCTACTAAATATATACAAAGATAGCTATAAAAACTTCAAAATAATTTCTTATAATTAGAAAAACAACTATCTTTAAATCCTGGACTCACTGATTAAAGCATCACAAATTTTTCATAATTACAAAACTTTTACTTGATATTGGTTATAGTATTATGTTAAAAAAGTTCTATATTGCGTATCAAATTATGTTTAATTAAATGGATGGCAAAATGAAAAATAAAATTAAAAAAAATCATTTCTTTTCTAATTATCTATTAATTCTAATATTATTATTCTGTTTTATTTTACAAGTATCAGTTCAAGGAGTTGTTTATGTAAACAAAAATGCTGCAGGTGGTGCTAATAATGGTAACTCCTGGGCTGATGCCTACACCGCAATTCAAGCAGGGATTAATGACGCAGATGTTGCAGATGAAGAAATCTGGGTTGCAATGGCAACTTATCCTGAAGCGATAGTGATGAAGTCTGGCGTGAAACTCTACGGCGGGTTCAATGGCACAGAGCCCTTACGCTCCCAGCGCAATTGGACAACGAATGTAACCACCATTGATGCCAGCACCGCCCGCGGTGGACTACCCGCCTATCACGTGGTTACGATGGATTCCATTACTTCATCCACGATTGATGGTTTCACTATCAAGGGGGGAAATGCCAGCGGTAGTAGTGGTATATATCTCGATGAGAGAGGTGGCGGAATTTATTGCTACTACTCCTCGCCCGCAATCACTAACAACACCATCTTAGAAAATTCAGCATTATCCTGCGGCGGCGGGATTTATTGCAACGGTAGTTCTCCTCAAATTACAAACAACATCATCTCAGGAAATTCGACATACTACGAAGGTGGAGCAATTTATTGTATCAATCTAAACAGATACAGCATAATTGCCAACAATATAATTACAGGAAATTCAGCATATTGGTGGGGCGGCGGTATTCTTTGCGCCATCTACTCCAGCCCCACTATCACTAACAACACTATCTCGGGAAATTCGGCAAACTATGGCGGTGGGATTTATTGCGGGACATATACCTCGCCCTCTATTATCAACAACAACATCTCGGAAAATTCTGCAGCCGACGGCGGTGGAATTTATTGCTACGACTCCTCCTCGCCTGTTATCACCAGCAATATCATTTCGGGAAATTCGGCAGCAGGCGACGGCGGCGGGATTTATTGCGAAGACTACTCCTCGCCCCAAATCACCAACAACACCATCTCGGGAAATTCGGCATCCAGGGGCTGCGGGATTTCTTGCTACAACTACTCCTCACCCCAAATCACCAACAACATCATCTCGGGAAATTCGGTAGACTACGGCTGGGGCGGCGGGATTTATTGCTATTACTCCTCGCCCCAAATCTCCAACAACACCATCTCGGGAAATTCGGCATCCTACGGCGGTGGGATTATTTGCATATACTACTCCCACTCCTGGATAATGAACAATATTTTTTACAACAATAATAATTTTGATATCTACGAGTATGATACAATTAGTGATCCTCTTGTTAGATACAACGACTTTTACGGCAATCCAGATGGAGTTTATTATGATGAAGGCACAACACCTTACACAAGTGTCGAAGCAATGGACTCTGCAATTGACAAGTGCAGTAATAATATTGGGCTTAACCCACTATTTGTCGGCGATACTTTGAGTGAAGGCATCTGGACTGCTGCACCAGTCTATAATTCCGCCACTTTCCAGACCACTCTCACTAACAGTTCTGCCGCCTGGACCGTAAACGAACACGCCGGTCACCTCCTCAATCCTGATACCTCACAGAATAGGCAATTCGTTATCGTCAGTAATAATGCAACGACAATGACAGTCTGGGGCAATGTAACTACCATTGCAAAAATCGGCGATACATATAAGATTTTTGATTATCATCTTAAATCAACTTCTCCTTGTATTGACGCGGGTTGTCTGATTTCGGGATTGACAGAGGATTTTGAAGGTGACCCAAGACCTTTTAATGGGACAAGTCAAATTCGTGGGGATGGCTCAGATTACGACATAGGAGCTGATGAATTTATTCGCCAAACAAGAGTTGATAACTGGATTTTTTATGAATAATGATTACTATTTATTCTTTGTGCCTTCGTGTTCTTCGTGGTTCAATATTATCATTTTCACATAAAAGCCTTCAGGCTCAACAACCACGCACTCAGAATATAATTCATTATGAGGATTAAAACAATAGTTACAACTACTGAAGTAGTAGTGGATTTTCCAACGCCTTCCGCACCGCCTTCAGTCTTAAATCCATAATAGCACCCGACAAGGGCAATTATCGCACCAAATACAAATGTCTTCATCACACCAGCGAAAAAATCACTCCTTAGTAAAAGAGTTGTCGTATTATTAATGTACATTCTTACAGAAATATTCAGGCTCGTATTTCCAATAATTAATCCTCCTACAAAACCCGTTACATCGGCATATATCGTGATAACAGGAAGCATAAGAACTGATGCAATAAATCTCGGAACGACTAAATATTTTATAGGATTAACCGCCAAACTCTCCATAGCATCAATTTGTTCAGAAACCTTCATTGTGCCAAGCTCTGCCGTTATGCTCGCCCCCACCCTCGAACCAACCACTATAGCCGTAAATACTGGAATCATCTCTCTCGCTAATGCAATAGCTGAAATCCCTGCAACATACAATTTCGCCCCAAATTTATTTAGCTGATACCCCGTCTGCAATACAAGCACCATTCCAACAAACAGTGCAGTTATATTCGCAATTGGTAACGACTTAATTCCAATAAAACGCATCTGATAAAATGTTTCATGAATTCTAAATGGCGGTGTGAATAAAAATCGGAATGTTGAAGAAGTAAATCTCGCAAACTCCCCATTAATCCGGAGTAACTTTATAATATTTTTACCAACTATGGCACTAACATTCGCTATCATTATAACTCACCAAAATCATTAATAGAATAAAAAGCACTATAAATTTTCAAAAATTATCGTTCATAAATTTTGGTATGCCGTATATGTCTTGTTCCCAAGGCCCACCTTGGGAACAGAATTCTTTTGTAGGGGCATATTGCATATGCCCTGAAATTTTTGGGCACGTGCAACGTGCCCCTACAGAAATACTATTGTCAAAGCCCCAGCTTTGACACCTTACTGTAGGTAGTCGCAATCTTTAGATTGCGTTTATTTAACACAGGCTAAAGCCTGTGGCTACCTTGTCCTACCGAAGCAGGTGCTTCGAATCATATTCATTCCCAAGCTGGGGCTTTGGAACGAGACATAATTATTTATTATTCTATAAAAGCAAGTTAATTAAACTAAATTAATAAAACTAATTCCACTAAAAAATTTAATATTTTTCTTTCAAGAATTGAACACTCTCTTCGCGTTTTTCGAGTCCTTCATTGTTAAATTATTTCTTTTATAATATTCTCAACATTTTTTATATTGACATTGACTTACCAGCTTATAAAGAATACATCTCAATTTTTCACAGAATTTTTTATGTCATTGCGAGGAGTCGAAGACGACGAAGCAATCTCATCCTTAGACAATTATTAAAAAACGAGATTCTTCACTACGTTCAGGACTTCGGCTCAGAATGACAATCTACTAAAACAAAATCCGAATCAAATGGAGGCTTAAATATGAAACTTGAGGGCAACGTTGTGGTAGCTCAGGGTGGCGGTCCCACAGCGGTTATCAACCAATCTCTCGTTGGAGTGGTTCTCGAATCACGAAAATTTACTCAAGTAAACAGAGTCTATGGAGCTATCTATGGAGTTGCTGGAATCATCAATGAAGATTTTATGGATTTAACGCAAGAAACAACTCACAATCTCGAACAAGTAGCAATTACTCCTTCTTCAGCTTTACTCTCAACAAGAGATAAACCTGATGAAAAATATTGCAAAGAAATTTTCAAAGTTTTGAAGGCTCATGACGCAAGATACTTCTTTTACATCGGTGGGAATGATTCCGCAGATACCGTTAAAATAGTCAATGAACAAGCTCAACAATCTGATTACGAATTCAGAGCCATTCATATACCAAAAACAATCGATAATGACTTAGTAATTAATGACCACACGCCAGGATATGGCTCAGCGGCGCGTTTCGTCGCCCTTGCCTTTATGGGTGCTGATTTAGATAATAGAGCTCTTCCCGGTGTATACATCGGTGTTGTAATGGGAAGAAACGCTGGATTCTTAACTGCGGCTTCATCCATCGCTCAAAAATATCCTGATGATGGTCCTCATCTAATTTACCTTCCAGAAAGACCATTTGATACGGATAGTTTTCTAAAAGATGTAAAAGAAACCTATGATAAATATAAAAGATGCGTTGTAGCAGTATCAGAAGGAATTGTAGATAAAGATAAAGTGCCAATTATAACAAAATTGATGAAACAAAACGAGAAAGATGCACACGGTAATGTTCAGCTTTCCGGAACAGGTGCTTTGGGTGACCTTCTGTCAAAATTAGTTAAGGATAAACTTAAAATTAAAAGAGTTCGTTCAGACACTCTTGGTTATTTACAAAGGTCATTTATGGGATGCGTTTCGGATGTTGACCAGCAAGAAGCAAGAGAAGTTGGAGAAAAAGCCGCTCAATTCGCCATCTGGTATTCTGTAGATGGCTCAATTACAATTCATAGAATCGGTTACTACTCAGTAGATTATAGAATTACACCGTTAGAAGAGGTTGCAGGTAAAACTCGTGTGATGCCTGATGAATTTATCAGTGCAAGAGGAAATCACGTAACAGATGCCTTCAAATATTATGTCAGACCCCTTCTCGGCTCAGGATTACAAACTACACATAGACTCAGAGCACCCAGAGTTCAGAAAAAATTAAAAACAGAATAAAATAACAAATCTAATAAAAACCTAAATAAAAATCCCAGATGTTATATTCTAGGATTTTTTATTTCTCCACACAATTTATTTACGCTAAAAGTAAATGTTTTTTTGTGGTGCGAGATTTATCTCGCATATCTCTTTGCGACATAAATGTCGCGTTACATATTATAATTCACAATCTTTGCAAAGGAATCTGCTTTTAGGCTTGCACCGCCAACTAAGGCTCCGTCAATATCCTCCATTGCCATCAGTTCTGTTACATTATCAGGTTTCACACTTCCACCATACTGAATTCTTACAGCTTGTGCAAGTTTCTCATCGTATAATTGCTTCAAAAGCCCCCTGATTAATGAATGAACCTCCTGAGCCTGTTCTGGAGTCGCATTTCTACCGGTTCCAATAGCCCAGACCGGCTCATAGGCTATCACAGTATTTATCATCTTTTCTCTTGGTAAATTATTCAAACAGCCTTCTACTTGCTTTTGCACCACAAATTCTGTTTGTCCTGATTCTCTCTCATCAAGTGTTTCACCAACACAGATTATTGGAATGAGATTATGCTGATAAGCAGTCTGAGCCCGTAAATTTACCATCTCATCTGTCTCACCAAAATATTGTCTCCTCTCAGAATGACCAATAATCACATATTCCACTCCAATATCAACAAGCATCAATGGTGATACAGCGCCCGTATATGCCCCGGAATCTTTATAGAAAACATTCTGTGAACCAAGTTTTACATTCGTCTTTGCTATTTTCTGTTTAACCGCATCCAGAACAGGATACGCAGGACAAACCACTATTTCAACACTATTATTATTTTGAACGGCAGGAATGAGTTTATCAAGCATAGCAAGAGCTTCTGCTCTTGTAAGATTCATTTTCCAATTTCCAGCAATAATTGGCTTTCTCATTTTCCTCTCCATTATTATATTAGGTTTTCAAAATACTGTGGTACGACATTTATGTCGCAAATCAAATGTAGGGAACGGATTCAAACCGTTCCCTATACAAACATTTCAGTTATATTATGTGGTATTTCTGTAGATTACTTGCCAGCAATATATTCAATCAAATCCACGCATCTTGTTGCGTAACCATACTCATTATCATACCAGGCTAATACCTTTACCATATTATCAACAGCATAAGTACAAAGAGAATCAAATATTGCAGAATATGTAGTACCATTAAAATCTTTGCTCACCAGTGGCAGATCGCAATACCAGATGTATTTTTTCAATTCGCCATCCGCAGACTTCTTTACAGCGGCGTTTACTTCTTCCACCGTTACAGGTCTCTTTAATTCTGCAACAAGGTCAATTAATGAAACATTTGGAGTCGGAACTCTAATTGAAAGACCATTTAATTTACCCTTAAGTTCTGGGATGACCAAACCAATTGCTTTAGCCGCACCCGTTGTTGTCGGTATCATCGACAAACCTGCCGCTCTGGCTCTTCTCAAATCCTTATGCGGTAAATCAAGAATTCTCTGGTCATTTGTGTAAGAGTGAATAGTCGTCACAAGACCTTTTACAACACCAAAAATATCATTCAGAATCTTCACAATCGGTCCGAGACAGTTCGTTGTGCAAGAAGCATTAGAAATGATATGATGTTTGTTCTTGTCATACATCTTTTCATTAACGCCCAAAACAATGGTAATGTCTTCATTCTTCGCAGGAGCAGAAATAAGAACTTTTTTCGCACCAGCTGTAATGTGTTTTTGAGCATCCTCTTTCTTGGTAAAAAGACCGGTTGATTCTAAAACAATTTCCGCACTCAAATCCTTCCAGGGTAATTGAGCCGGGTCTTTTATTGCCGTAATCTTAATTTTATCCCCATCAACGACTATACTGTCACCTTCAGCCTTCACATCACCCTGATAAATCCCATGAACAGAATCATATTTGAACAAATGAGCTAATGTCACCGCATCGGTAATATCATTAATACCAACGATATCGAAATCAGCCTTTTGTGCCTTAACAGCTCTTAGGAAAAGCCTTCCAATCCTCCCAAAACCATTAATTCCAACCTTTACTGCCATTTTTCTATCCTCCTATTATTAAATAATTTTTATTATAAATTACCTTAAATTTTTATCGTATGAAGTTTATAGTTCGACCTCTACCTGTCAATAGTTTTTTTAGTTTTTATATTTTTATAAAAAAACCTTCAGCGACCTTACTATCTTCTATCTATAAAACCCCAATCTCAAGCAAATATTCCCTCTTCTCACCGCTTTTTAAATATTTTAACGTTCCTCTCTGTTTTTCTACTGATCTTCCTTCAACCCAGCAATTTGCTGGCTCTAATCCCATTACATAAATCCCTTCTCCACACATTTTCCACTGAACAAATTTCGGAAGTTCTCTCTGACGATATTTCAAATAAATCCTAAAATCTTTTTCACGCTTTAATCCTTTATTCACTAATTTAACAGTAACAAATCCATCTTTATCCGCCTTCATTTTATGATAATAAACTTCTTCACTAAAATTCTTAATGGGCTCGGGAAAAATGGAATAAGATTTTTGCAATGCACCTTTCTTATCTTCTCTTCTAATAACCTCAATAGAAGGTGAAATAAGCTCTGTCCCTTTATCCATTAAAGGAAATCCAAAATTAAAATGATATAGAATCATTAGGGGAGTCTTTTGAAATCCTTCATTCTGAACAATATCCTTGATGAAAATTCGTGATTCACCGCACTTGGTTGATATTGTTCTTGTCAAAGTAATATTTTCTCCGAAAACTCTTGTTTGTCTTAATTTACCTGTTGCAGAAAGAAGATAATTATCACCCTGCCAATTACGATTGATAGAAACATTCTCAGCAGGAATATGAGATATGCGACCGTGCAATCCCAATTCTTCACCTTCATCAACATCCGGTGCTCCTAAATAAGTCAGTCCACAAGTAACGAGCAATCCCCCAAAAAAGCTACGCAAAAACCCAATTCCAGAAGGTTCATAAAACTGTGGAGCCACATCACCTGTTGATGACCTCCAGCACAACGACTGTCCACAATAACTCGCAGAAGAAATATCCATTGCCCGATCAACTAAAACAGTAAATTCAAAGCCTGAGCCAGTCTTAAAAAGTAATGCCTCAACTCCTTTTTCCTCCCCGTCTTTAAACTCAACTCTCTTTATTCCCGCAATTTGGGACATATCGCCGACCCTTCTTAAAATCTCATTCTTTTTGAACTGTTTACCGTATATTATTGCCATTATAATTTTTCCCCAATCTTAAGCTTATTAAAAACAAATAACGCCATTATGGAACGAAGAAGAAATATGTCTACAAATTTTTATACAATACTTTCGAGAAAAAGAAACTTAAGAGCATAAAAAGAAAAAGCTGAACAAATCAATGTTCAGCTTATGATTTACCTGTGAATAAAATAGAAAAATAAATTATGTAAAATACGTTACAAAAAGCTTACCAAAAAATTCGAATAAAAGTCCTTATTTTCACTCTACAAGAGTACTAAGACGGCTAATAAGGTCTTCTCTTTCCTTTGCTGAGTTTTTAAGATTGGCAATCTCAGTTTCCAGATTTTGAACCATCTGCTCTTGTTCATTAATCTTAATTTCCTGCTCACGAATCTGCTTCTGTTGCTCTTTAATAACATCATTCTGTTCGTTTATTTTGTTCTGAATTTTTTCAATTATTTCGTCATTTGTCATTACTGTTTCCTCCGTTTTGGAATAATGAACTTCATTTTTATTTTTAATATCTTTTTGTAAACGGGCTTCTTGTTCTAACTCCTGAGTATCATGCTCCTTTTTAGAAGCTTTCTCTTTGTATAACTCTTGAGTATCACTCTTCTTATCTTTTTTCCCTTTATTTTTAAAACTTCCTTTTCCTACCATCACCGAATCCCTTTTAAGAATTTATTATCGTTCTCATTTCAAAATATTTTACCGTTCAAATAATTTATGTTTAATACATTTTCTTTAAGCTAAAACCATATAATTATACACATATCTTGTCAAGGATTACTTGCTCAGACTATTTCAAAGAACAGCCTTATTAAGATTATCGACAATAATTTTAAGAACCTGAATAAAAAAATAGAAATTAATTACTTGAATTAGGAATGGTCTTTAGATAATAAATTGAGACCTCTGAAAAACTGCTAAAAGTTAGTTAAAAATGAGATTGATTCGTCGGCTTCTCCTCCTTACAATGACACAGCAAGTATTGTCATTCTGAGCCGAAGCCCTGAGCCGAAGCCCTGAGCCGAAGCCCTGAGCGAAGCGAAGGGTCAGCGAAGAATCTCGTAGTATTTCAGAGGTCTCAAATTAGAAGAACAAAACGAAATAATAACTGATTACTATTCAAACAAAATAAGAATAAATGGTAGGAATTATTCACAGAATTCTTTAGTTCTATATTAACAAACTAATCAATAAAATCGATATGACTTGCCTCTTTTTTTCTCTGATAAGTCACTTCCCTTTTTTTATTCTTTGCGGCACGTTTATTTTCCAATAACGCTTCCTTTTTCAATATTTCCCCGAAGGTCATTTCTTTTGATCTTGCCATTATCTTCATCCTCCCAATCTTTCTCAGTAATTCTAATGGATCAAATGGCTTCGGAATAAAATCCAGTGCACCAAGCATCCTCGCCTTTTCAATGACTTTCTTATCGCTTTTCGCCGATATAAAAATAAGGGGAATGTCTTTTAGATATGTTTCATTCTTGATAGATTCACATATCTGTAATCCACTCATTTTCGGCAACATAATATCCAGTATAATCAAATCAGGTTCATATTTTATAATCTTATTCAAACCTTCTATCCCATCTGTCTCTGTCAATAAATCATATTTTTCTAACATTGCTGTTTCCATTATCTCGAGAAGATCCTCATCATCATCAACCAGAATGACTCTTAATCTTTCTTCTTCCCGCTCCACTTCCTCCTCTTTTTCTATCACTCTTTTCTCTTCCACAGTGGATTGGGATTTAACAGGTTCAACATCTTTCTTCTTTTCGATTTTTTCTGACTTTTCAACTGGTCTTTGTGGTTCGATTTTCTTAACAGGCTCCTTTTTACTTTTAGTCGAAATAAGACCCTTCAACTCATCAAAACTATACTTTTTAACTCTTGATGGGGGTTGATTTTTTTCAAAATAAACATCAATATTTTTCTTAATTCTATGAGGATCCATAGGCTTTGTCAGATAGAGATTAGCCCCCTTTTTATAACCTGCTTTAATAAAATCAAGAGACCCTTTCACAGTCAGAAAGAATATGGGTGTATTTTTAAATTTCTCATTATTCCGAATCCTCTCACAAACCTCAAAACCACTTATGTCAGGCATTATTACGTCAAGGATAAACAAATCCGGCTCGCAATCACCTAATACCTCCAGTGCAGACTCCCCATTCTTTACCCCTAATACCTCATACTCATCTTTTAATATTACCCTCATCATATCAAGAATATCTTCATCGTCATCAACAACTAAAATTCTGTATTTCATTTCCCCTACTCCTAATAAATGATTTATTTAAAGTTAATCACAAATTTTATACGCTGTCAAATCTAATTTAAATCTCTAAAAAATAACCCAATCACCCTTTAACCTTAAACCTTAATCTTATACCAAATTAACACAATTATTGAGAATTTTATTGATTATCTCAATACGAGAAAATAAATATAAAGTTCTTGATAAATTTTTAAAACAATATTCTGGTTTATTATTGGAGGACGATATGACTCTGAAGGAAAAATTAAATGAGGATTTTAAAATTGCTCTTAAACAACAAGATGCACTTAAAGTCTCTGTCTTAAGAATGTTAAAAACTGATATAACTAAAAAAGAAAAAGAGAAAAAAGATACTGAAATAAATGACGAACAAATAATGACCATCATTCAAAAAATGGTCAAACAACATCACGACTCTATCGAACAATTTAAGAAGGGAAATAGGCAAGACCTTGTGGATAAAGAAACTGCGGAACTTAAAATCCTTGAATCTTATCTCCCAGAAAAACTTTCAGAAGATGAAATATCCTCAGAAGCTCAAAACATTATTAAAGAAACAGGTGCCTCCTCTCCAAAAGATATGGGAAAAGTTATGGGAATTCTTATGAAAAATCTGAAATCTACAGGAAAAACATTTGATGGAGATACGGTTAAAAATATTGTCCAAAAATTATTGTTAGAACAAAAAGAAACCTCAGAAAGTGCAAATTAATCGTAAAAAACAAAGAGATAAAACGCAGAACCTTTAAGATTGATAAATGAAAGAATAAGTTGTATTTTGTTGCATACTTTGTGTTTTCCTTGCGTCCTTTGCGTTTAATAATTTAATGAAAAGAATGTAATATATTCACAAACAAAGATAAAATGATTACTTCAACGAAACCTGTTATCGAATTCATAAACGTGTACAAATACTTCGGTAAAAGACTTGTCATTAACAACCTCTCTTTCGAGGTTTATGAAAATGACATCTTCGGATTTTTAGGTCCTAATGGTGCAGGTAAAAGCACTACTCTATATATGCTCGTCCGACTTGTATATCCCACATCCGGAACGATAAAAATTCTTGGTAAGGAACATAAAGAAGTAACTAAATACCTCAAAGAAATCGGAGCTTTTATTGAAGAACCTGCTTTTTATGACAATTTTTCTGCTCGACAAAATCTTTCTCTCCTCGCACGACTCTCTAATTTGGAAGATAAAAAATCAATCGAAGAAATTCTGGATTATGTTGGGCTTTTAGATAGAGCTAATGATAGGGTTAGTACTTATTCTCACGGTATGAAACAAAGACTCGCTATTGCTCAAGCACTTTTAACTAAACCAAAAGTCGTTGTTCTTGATGAACCTACAAATGGCTTAGACCCTGATGGAACCAAAGAAGTATGGGAACTTATAAAATTTTTATCAAAGAATAATAAGATGACATTCCTCATATCGAGTCATCTCCTGTATGAAATTGAAGAAGTGTGTAATCGAGTCGCGGTATTAAACGAAGGAGTACTTGTTGCCTGTGATTATTTAGAAAATCTTCTTAAATTCTCAGAATGCATTCTTGAAATAAATTATCCCGAACCAGAGAAAATAAAATCATTTATTAGTGAAAAAAGTTTAGGTGAGACAATTTCCATAAACAAAAATTCTATTAAGATTAAAACTAATTCAATAGTGCCTGAAGAATTAAATAAACTCTTTTGCGATTCGGGAATTTATGTATCATCTATCTACAAAGTAAAAAGAACACTTAAAGAACTATTTCTCGAATTAACAAAGAAAAAATTATCAGCAAAATAGAGATTGCTGAAATATTTCAAAAACAAGATTGCTTCGTCGCATTCAGCTTCCTCTACAAGTTTGGTAGTCGCAATCTTTAGATTGCGTTTGTTTTACACAGGCTAAAGCCTGTAGCTACCAATTTTATTGCGGCAGGGATGCCTTCTCGTTTCCTCTCCCCTTGCGGGAGAGGATTAAGGAGAGGGTTATATGTCATTGCGAACCCTGTCCTGAGCAAAGCGAAGGAACCCGTGAAGCAATCTCGATTTTAGCAAGTTTTTCATCAATCTCAATTCGGATCAAACTATGATAAGTAGAATTTACAAATTAACCATTAATGAAATAATTAAACATTCGAGGTCAAAGATTTCTTATCTCGGAATCATCTGCATTATTATTAGTTCACTCGTAATGGTCAAAAGTATTGCCTTCACTTCATCAGAAATGCAAATCACAGGCTTCTCATTCCTCATCACAGCAATGCTTGGCGTCTGTACCTCAATTCTGCCTCTTTTTGTCACAATATTCTCATCCATTATCGTGGCGAACGAAGCAACACGTGGAACGCTCAGAGTTATTCTCACACAACCAATTAGAAGAATAGAATTTCTTATATCAAAGTGGATTATATCCTCATTGTATATGATACTCCTGCTCATAATAACATTTTTAATCATCATCATATACGCACAATTTAAATATGATTTTTCTGACGTAATGGAAGAAGATTTAGTTGTATATTCAAAAGGAGAAATGATTGTTGCTCTAATAAAATCTTTTATCTTTCTCCTATTCCCTTTAATGGCTACAGTTACTTACGGATTCTTCATATCAGTCATATCAAAAAATGTAGCAGTAGCTGTGGGTGGTGCCGTCGGGACACTATTTACAATTGAGCCAATTAAGCACTTATTAAAATTTAATCACTTCAATCTAACCAATTATATATTCACATCTTATTTAGACCTGCCTTTAGTAATGTCCTCAGATATGGCAAGTGGTGTCGGAAATCCCTGGAAAAGCGATTTGACTGACATCAACAGTTTAGTCATAGTATCCTTATCCTACATCATTATCTGCTGGATATTAAGCCTTATTATCTTCCTTAAGAGAGATTTGAATTGAAATATTAAATTTGACAGGGATAGACAGGATAAACAGGTTTTTCAGTTTGTAGCCCTGACTCTCTGTCAGGGATTTATATTCCCGGAAAAAGATTCCGGGCTACTAACTACCCTAAAATCCTGATCCAGAACGATCAAGGGTTCACGCACGGTGTTGATGATGCTCTCGGAGTATTTGAGGGCATCTTCCGTGGATGTTTTCGTCACTTTCGGGGTCATGGGTCGAACCTTTCACCAAATTCATTGTAGAGGATCTTGCCAAGGTGCCCGCCGCTGGATACGACGCCGCGAAGGAAATCGACTGTGCCCTCTCCGATGTCCTTCAGGGGTTCCTTGCTGATGAGGCTGGTGGGCGCAGCATCCCAATCGCCGCGGATTCGCACGCGCATCAGCCTGTCCTGCAGGCGCACGACGAGTTTTACGAGTGGGATCGAGGCGAGCACATCATGCAGCAGTTTGACCGGCGCCACAATCGCGTACAGATCGAGATAGTGCTTCTCGATGTCCACTTGCCCGCCGGGTTCGACATCGATCGCGGCGATCGCATTGGCCACACACGCCTTGTTCAGCGTGACCACAGGGCCTTTGACCGTGAAAGTGGCCTCGACATCGGTGGATTCAAGCGCACCAAGTTGCGAAAGACCCACAAAGTTTAACAGACTGGCGAGAAGCGGCACGTCGCCCAAGTGCGCTTCCGTAAGGTAGATGTAGCCCCGCCCAGACGTCTCATTGTGAGCGCCCGTGCGGCCATCCATGACGTAGATGTACTGGAGTTCTCCTTTGCGTGTTTCTTGGCTGCCGTTCAGAAGTTTTAACATTTCCTCGAAGCTGACGCCTTGCGCGTCGACCTTGCAGCGGTACTTCACCGTGCCATCATCGATGGCATTCGCTGTCAGCTTGCCCTTCATCTGGCCCTTGCAGAATGACGCGGACCACTCGGCCACGGCGCTTAGGGGCATTTGCCCATCGAACCGGATTTCCCCACTCAAATCCCTCATGAGCGGGCCGCGAGCGCTATACAGGCCCCCATCAGCCAAGGCTATGGAGCCGGAAATCCTGATGGCGGAGAAGGAGGAGAGGTCGGAGAGCTGTCCGCGCAAGTCAACTTTCACATCTATCTTTCCATCCGCCTGCGTGACGAATGGCGCATTCAGCGTCGCGAAGATAGCCGCTGCCTCTTTCTGAACGACCGTATGCTTCATGACGACATTCAGGGCAGCCTCCAGCGATTCGCCTTCCACTGTTCCGTTCACGAAGAGTTCTTCCCCAGGCTCGTTAATCATCCGTTTCAGCTCGATGCGATGACTCTGCCCGTCGCGGCGGACCGTGAGTTGAAAACTGCCCCAGCCAGTTCTTGCGTTCCCTTCCGCGACGATGCCGATGGACATGTTCCGGATTGTCAGAGCGCGGAGATCAATGGTCACGTTCCCACCCTGGCGCAATGACGCGTGCTTGAGCGGGAGTTTAAGCGCGCCGCCAGAGAAGTATCCTTGCAGGTCGAGATCCTCGACCTCCACCTCGCAAAGAACCGGATGCAGCCCAGGCCAGTCGCGCGACGTCAGTCTGACGGACCCGACACGGAGCCATTCCCGACCGGCGGCGTCGCGCAGTTCGACACCTCGCAGGTAGGACGGGCCCATCCAATTGAAGTTAACGGTGCCTATAGTCAGCTGGCCGTCCCACTGCTCGTGGAAAGCCGCCGAAATCTGCTGCCGCAGCACGAAAGGAACGAGCCAATACTTGCCGGCAAGGACAGCAGAGATAACAGCAAGGACAAGCGCCCCTCCCGCAATTGCCAGTCGTCTGGGCCACTTTCGCTTCATCTTATCACCTTTTCTGTGAATTAGCAAAGAAAGAATCGGGAGAACACCATACCCGGTTTTGCCGACTTGTAGGTATCACGCCCCACATTTTCGCACTCCTTACCCCTTTCCGATCTTATCAAGGGTTTTGCTCCCGACCGTCCTGACCGGGCTGTCCCTGTTGCTTGTGTTTCTTCCCCTTCGTCCGAAACAACTGCGATCACAGCCTTCCGATGGTCAATCCACACACTCACTGCCGTTTTCCTGGTTCTATAGTGTGGTTTCGCTCCCGTTTGTTATATCTAAAATTATTGAATAATTTATATAAATTTATGATATATTTTTTTCATTTTGTCAAATTATTTTTGCTTATTTTATGTTTTATCGTAAAAAATGAAATTCAAAGTAATAAGCTTTAAAGTAAAAATTTGTAATTGAACAAAATTAATTGGTTCATCTGAGAATGTGAAGTAAAATAAAAAAATGCCGAAGGCGGGACTTGAACCCGCACAGGATTGACTCCTACTAGACCCTGAATCTAGCGCGTCTACCAATTCCACCACTTCGGCATTATGAATTATATTTATGACTCACCAAATTCACCTGTCAAGTCATTTTGTACTTATCAGTAGATTCATTTAAAAACAATACAACCACGAAGGGCACGAAAATCACGTAGAGACGCAATGCATTGCGTCTCTACCAAATGCTTTTTAGAAAAACATAAATTCTTTAGAAGTTTGTTAAATTTTCATCATTTCAATAAATCAAAACAAGAAAATTTTAACTCTTTACTTTTTATATACAATTATAAATTATTCACTTTATAAATTTTCAAAATAACCACAGATTAATAAGAATCTTAACCACAACGACACAATGAGTACAAAAGCTAATTTTCTATTCGTGAAGATTCGTGAAATTCGTGGTTCTATGAATCTCAATATTAAATATAAATATGAGGTAAAGTGATTGTTTAAAAACCCTTAAAAGCGAGATTGCTTTGTCACTATCGTTCCTCGCAATGACAGTTCTGGAGTGTCATTGCGAACAGTCTTATCGTGAAGCAATCTCGTTGTTAAGACAAATATCTGAGTTTTTAAACAATCACGAGGTCAAATTTGAAAAGTCAAGTTGCCATCGTTAAATGCACAGAATATAATCAAGAATTAGTTTACAATAAAATCAAAGAGGCAGTAGATTATTTAGGTGGCATCTCTGAATTCATCAAACCAAACGAAACAGTCTTACTCAAGCCCAATCTTCTTATAGGCAAATCACCCGAACTTTGTGTAACGACACATCCAACTGTCGTTGAAGCTGTGGCAAAACTCGTATTGGAGACAGGTGCAAAGGTTATTCTGGGGGATAGCCCTGGATTCGGCTCTACAAGAACTAACGCCAAGAATGCTGGATACAAAAAAATAGCAGAAAAATTAGGTTTTGAGATAGTCGAATTTAACACACCCATTAAATACAATTATCCTCAGGGTAAACTATATAAACATTTTGAGATTGATGAGAACATTAAAAAAGTTGATAAAATAATAAATCTCCCCAAACTCAAAACGCATGGAATGATGTATTTAACATTAGCAGTAAAAAATTTATTTGGGGCAATTGTTGGAACGAACAAATTGCAATGGCATTTTATCGCAGGTAAAGATTATGATAAATTTAGTAGATTCCTTGTTGAACTATACTATTTCATAAACCCGACTCTGAATATACTTGATGCCGTTATCGGAATGGAAGGGAATGGTCCTCAGTCAGGTAATCCAAGGCAAATAGGTTTGATTATAGCCTCAAAAGATGGACTGAGCCTGGACAGAGTTGCCTGTGAAATAGTAGGATTGAATCCCGATGATATTCCCATATTTCATTCGGCAAAAGAATTGAGATTCAATACTCAAGAATTAGAAAACATAGAAATTTTAGGAGAAAAAATTGAAGACGTTCAAATAATAAATTTTAAACCACCCAGAAGAGCCTCATTTAACTCACTCAATCTGCCCAAATTAATTTCTAAAATAATAGACAAGTATCTAACCAGTCATCCCAAAATTAATAATCAAATATGCACAAGATGTAAAATCTGTGTACAAGTTTGTCCAACAAAAGCAATTATCTCTCAAAAACATAAAAAACAAATAGGACAATATCCCGGATATATGAACATAAATTATGACAAATGTATCAGATGTTTCTGTTGTCAGGAAATGTGTCCAAGCAAGGCAATAAAGATTAAGGAAAGCTTTTGGTTGAATATTCTAACAAAAACAACTCATACCTTTTGAGAAAACGTATTCTATCCTCTTACCATCCTGAATTTTTCAACTTTTAACTTTAGCCCTGTAATTTTTAAGTGATTGTTTAAAAACACATAAAGGCGAGATTGCTTCGTCACTAACGTTCCTCGCAATGACATTCCTGATGTGTCACTGCGAACAGTCTTATTGTGAAACAATCTCATTTTTATAACTAACAATGGGGTTTTTAAACAATCACTTTTTAACTATGTTTGTTATTTACTCGAATCTCAGAAACCCATTTTAGAACGCTTTCCCAGGGTTGATTTCCCGTGTGAGATGTAGTGTATAATTGAACTCCCTTAGGTTCATCACCTGAAAAAATTTTATGTCCACAAAAACTCATATCAGGATAATTTAAAATCCAACAATCAAAAACCCATCTCTTTTTGATTTTAATTCCTTTACCGGAAGGTTCAGAAATAACTTTATGACAGGAAACAAAGAATATTCCTTTAACTTCCTGAAGATTCTTAGCAACACCCTTCGAAAATTTTGTTGTGATAATAAATTTCCCTGTTTCTTGATTATAAACAACCGCTATAAATGGCACTGGAAGCTGTTTGTTATCGTTATATATCCATGTTTCAACAGGTTGTTCTCCTACTTTTTTTTCAACAGCAGTCAATACATTAGCAAATTCATTTTGCATTCTATGAGAATCTATATATTGGATTGAAGACCAAATAAATAACAACAAACCTACATAAGCCAGAACACCAAATGGTCCAAGATTCTCAACATCGAATTTATTACGAAATTCGGTATCTGATTTACGATGAATTAGGGCAAGAACTACAGCGATTCCAAGTAATAATGCCGATGGTAAACACACCAGACCCCATATACCAGGACCATAATAAATATCAAGACTATCGCCTAACGTAATAATTATATATCCCGCATAAAAAATCGGGATGACCACAAGACGAGCACTCATCGCAAAAAGGAAATCAATCAACTTTAACATCAAGAATTCTCCGATAGTAATGATCTAACGATATGAATAAATTACAAAATTTAAACTTTCCAAAATGTCCTTTATACTTCTTTATAACAAATTTGAGAATAACGATCAAAAATGTCAAGGTAAAACCCTAAGGGAAAGAGCTAAAATAAACTTAAACATTTTTTATCTCTTTTTTCTCTGTAACAATATAATCCAAATTTATTTAAAAGTTCAAACACCCGATTCAAAATCTCTTGACATTGTTTCACATCAAAAAATATATTCATTTAACTATAAAGTTACCAATTTTCGGAGAATTTTAACAATTATGGAAACATTCTACCCTCATAAAACAGTGGAAGAAAAATGGCAAAAATTCTGGGAAGAAGATAGAACTTTTGTTGCGAAAAGAGATCCCTTTAAAGAAAAATATTATGTTCTTGAAATGTTCCCTTATCCAAGTGGAAAGCTTCATATGGGTCACGTAAGAGTTTACACCATAGGCGATGCAATCGCACGATACAAAATGATGCAGGGATATAATGTCCTGCATCCTATGGGTTATGATGCCTTTGGATTACCAGCTGAAAATGCTGCAATTAAAGAAAGCAAGCATCTTAATCAACGCGTAAATCCA
>Ga0315274_10000392_pt1 | contig 68549 bp, 61 predicted proteins | sample YL17G02_20_MG_FD_203700 | JGI IMG/M metagenome (GOLD analysis project Ga0315274, IMG submission 203700) | Sediment microbial communities from Yellowstone Lake, YNP, Wyoming, USA - YL17G02_20 | ecosystem: Environmental > Aquatic > Freshwater > Lake > Sediment | place: USA: Wyoming | collected... | reverse complement strand
ATCCACCGTCGTGAAAGGATACGCTGCGACCAGGGCACCCGCTTTACACAGCGCGTTGAACAGCGTGGTTTTACCGGCGTTAGGCAGGCCTACGATCCCCACCTGCAAGGAACTCATACGATAAGCGTATCACAGTCAAAAAACCGGGGTTATGGAATGGGGGTGGAGGCTGTACCAGGAGCCCTTGACCGCGCTTTATTCAATTTGCCTCCATCCCCCATACCAACCTACATTTATGCCTCACGCCTGATTACCGCCAGCGCCCGCAGCACGCTCTTCCGCCCCGCCGCCCGCCACCAACGCAAGCGTCTCTTTCACCTGGCCGGCAGAGTACACCGGCCGGCAACTTCCGGGTGAACAGACAACCGCGGGAGGCGCATGCGTGTCGCCTTCGAGCGGAACATAATCCTCGGCGGCCTTAGACCTTATGACCTTGCGCGGACTGAAAGCGGCCACCGCGGCCCGCACTATCTCTTTGCCAGAATTCGAAAGGCTTGAGGGGTTGATCCTTACCTCGACATGCCCTTCCAGATAAGCTTCCACCGCCAGCGAATAACTCGACGCGAAATAAGAGAACGACCCGCAGGCACCGGCAAGCGCCCTCAATATCCCCCCGGCTGCCTCGCGATATCCATGCCCGGGCGCCAGCACGTCAAGCGCGAGCAGGGCCCTGGCCCCGTGCCCGTTGACGACGATGTCGGGAGCGTCGATGGGCATATCCTCGAGGACCCTACCGCTCCCGTACCCTTTATCCACCGTGCCCCCGGACATCTCGGCGAGCCACCCCTCGCCGGTCGGGTACCGGGCCAGGACCACGTCCGCCAGCTCCCGGGCCCGCTCCAGGTACCGCGCGTCCATCGTGGCCTGGTAGAGGTCGATGATCGCTCTTAAGAAGAAAGCCTGGTCGGCCGGCTGGCCCCACAGCCCGGGAGTGCCCCCGGGCAGCTCGAAGTAATGGCAGACCCCTTTCTCGCGACGGAATCCGTCGCCCCACAGAAAGTCGGCGCAGCGCCCGGCTATCGACAGCATTTGAGGGTCTTCCAGCACTGCCGACGCTCGGACCATGGCCGAGATCATGCGGGAGGTAGAGTCCGTATAGATCGTCCTGTCCACCGCGGGCTTCTCCAGGGAAGACCTGCCTTCCATGTCGCGGTGGTAATACTTCTCGTCGGCGTCCTGGCTCCCATAGAAACCGCGCTGACCCTCGTCGGTCAAGTTCTCGAACACGTACCCAAGTGCCCGGCGCGCGGCCTCCGCGTAGTCTGGGCGGTCCAGGGCCGCGGCGGCGGCCAGGTACACCGATATCAGCTCGGCGTTGTCGGAAAGCATCTTCTCGTAATGCGGCACACTCCAGTCCCTTGCGGTCGCGTAGCGGAAGAACCCCCCTTCGACGTGGTCGAACAGCTCTCCGGTTTTCATGCCGTCCAACGTAGAGATAGCGAACGACCGTAGCTGCTTGTCTCCGGTCTCAACGTATCTCGCCAGCGCGAACTCGACGGCATCATACGGTGGGAACTTCGGCTCAGTCCCGAGCCCTCCGTGGCCCTTGTCCCAGGAGTCGAGTATCGCCCGCGTTACCTCTTCGATCGCGTGGGGATCCACCACCACTTCGGCGCCCTGCATTTGCGAGCCCATGCGATGGCGCTCCTCCGCCACCATCGACGCGACCTCCGTGTCGATGACCTCCCTGCGATGGCGGTAAAGGATACTCAACTCATCCAGGACTTCGACCATCCTGGGAGCGGGGGCATATGTGAAGCCGGCGACGGCCCTCCCGGAAGGTGTGAGGAAAGCAGTGGTCGGCCATCCCCCCTGGTTGTACCTGCCGTTGATGTCGGGCCTCATGTCGCTGTCAACCCTGACCGGGATGTAATCGCGGTTTATCTTCTCGATGACCCCCGGGTCGGAGTAGGTGGTCTCGTCCATGACGTGACACCAGTGGCACCATACCGCGGAGATTGAAAGGAGAACGAGCCTGTCTTCCCTTTCAGCCTCCTCGAAGGCGGCTTCCCCCCAGGTTCGCCAGGATATCTCATTCGCCCGGTTGGGCCTCGGGCTGAAACGGTGCACGGCATCTTCGCCTTTCGTCATCGGCCTTATTTCGACTCGCCGTTCATCCAGAGCGTTGTGGCGATGAACCCGCTGTTACTGATCTCAATAAAAACTCCAGAATCCCCACCTGACGGACCGGTTTCCGCCCCGGCTCCTTCGGTGGATCGAAGCCCCCGCATCCTGTGACAGTGAATCCTGGAGAAAAAGGACTCCTCCCGGGCGGCCGGCAGCAGGAGATGGCACTGGGGGCTGCTATCAGCTCTTAAGCGATTCCGGGGAGGGTGCCCCGGATAACCAGCACCCGAGAGGAGTGGCTTTACACTTTATTTATTGTTATCGATTTTCGTTCTTTGTTCCTCCGGCTTTTTCTTTCCCGTCCCCATCACGCACCCCTTAAACTGACTCAACCGCAGGTACTTATTTCTATATACAAGGTACACTCCCTGCTTTTTTGATGCATTGATAAGTATCAAGGTTTGCTCTTGTCCCGGGGGGCGCTCGCTTATATTCCACCGATAAAGTACCCCATGATGACGAGGATAAGGCTGTCGGCCGTTGCGGCTGGCGCGATGCGCAAATAGAATTGCAGTGGCGGGACGAGGCGTCACCTGAAAAACCGAGAAAGGGCGTAAATGGCACCGGTCGGGAAGATCATCGCGATATCTGATGCTCATTTCGGCGATGAGACACAACTGCTGGACGACCGCCACCTGGTGGACCGCCTGCTTACGGTCCTTGCCGACAGGGGGCCGGTCAGCGAACTGGTGCTCCTGGGTGACATGGTCGACCTGTGGGTCGAGACCCTGGTCCCCGCCCTCAGATTGGCGCGCTACTTCGTGGAGGGCCTTACCGGTCTCGAGAACGTGGCCCGTATCACCTACATCCCGGGCAATCATGACCACGACGTCTTCATGAACGCGTTCAGGTCCGGGCTCGACCACCAGATCCTGCACGGTGATCTCACCACGCCGAAGTTCATGCCTTCCCACACCTATGAGCGCTTTGCGCTCAAAGGGCTCGCGCATCCCGGGTCGAAGACGGGGTTCAGAATGGTCTATCCGTTCGTGGTCCGCGAGGCAAACGGGAAGGAAGTCATCTTCGCACACGGCCACCACCTTGACTTCTTCGATGCCTCGTTCAAGGGATGGTTCCGCACTTTCTGGCTGAGCAGGCACATAATCAAGAAAAGGAGGAAGTCGGCGACCCTGAAGGATATCGAGATGGCGAACGTGCCGTTCTACAGCGGCATGTCGGTGGTTCCCTGGGTCCCGGAGCTGGTGGTTGAGGGCCTTCGCTTCTACCGCGTGATCAACTTCTTCGCGAAGCTCCTCCGAACCGGGAGCCTGCTGGAATCACCACGCAGGGACACTCTGATAAGAGAGAACTACGACGAGATAGCCATGCTTCTTCCCCTTTTCGGGCACCCGGAACCGGGGTGCTTCGTGTTCGGCCATACGCACCGGCCGGGGGTTGGGAAGATCCCGGGCACGGCCATCACTGTCGCGAACACCGGCTCATGGGTTGCCAGCGAGGACCCCGACGTGCCGACCACGACCTGGGTAGAGGTGGAACACGACGTTAAGCTCTACCGGCTCGGTGATGACGGGCCGGAGCTCATGTACAGCGAGAGCATTTGAGCGGTGAATACCGCCGGCAAAGGAGGATGACCGTTGGAATGTCCAAACCAGGATGAAACCCTCGATTTCTGCAGCTGCACCTATGAGCCCTGCAGCAGGAAAGGCCGGTGCTGTGAGTGTATCCAGTACCATCTCAAGAGCAGGGAGCTGCCCGCCTGCGCGTTCACGCCCGACGCGGAGAAGACCTACGACAGGTCGTTCGAGAAGTTCATCGAAGTCAATGGTTAATGGGGTCAGGTCTTGAATCGTGAATTACGGCCACGTTCACACCCGGGGTCAGATCCCAAAATTTGAATTACCTTATCGATTACGAATCACCTCATCTGAAGATTCAAATTTTGGGATCTGACCCCACTTTTTGAACACGACACGCCAGGACCTTACCCCTTCAATCCAAGCCCTTCGAACACCTGGGGTCACTAAAAGGCCTGACACCCATGGTGGTCACGCCAGATAAAAGCGCCGCGCTACCCCTGTGGGTCAAGCGCGACGCCCTCTCCCGAAATGATGGCTTGCCCTAGCTGAGCAAGCAAAACAATATTAGCAAATCAAGCAAATCCTGTCAAGCCCCATGAAGTTCAATTTGTGTGGGTCAGTCATTTGTCTGCCCCCACACTGTACTAGTCACCTTTACCGAGGAAGAACGCCCGGGGATCGAACATCCGGGCGCATAAAAGCTCGTCGATAGTCGGAGGCTCGATGCGCGCGATATCATCGGCCACCTTGACGTCCCACGCGCAGTTCTCCCTTATCGCGGCGACGGCCGAGTCGGGGCTGCCGTCTTCCGTGGGGTAATAACCGGTCAGCACAAGCTCACCATCCACCTTCTCAAATATTCCGCGCGTGGTGATGACTGTGGTGATCCTCCTCCCCGGGCAGGTCACATAGGGCACCTTCTCCACCAGCCTGAATGAAGAGTGATTGATCAATATGACCACCTCCTTCGCCCCGGCCGCAACGTCGGCAGCGCCCCCGGACCCGACAAGATAGAGCTTGAGCTCTGGTATCTGGGTGGAGTTCACGTTGCCCGACCGGTCGACCTGTCCCGCCCCGAGCGCGCCGATGCACAGGTTGCTCTCCGCCCCCACGATAGAGCCCAGCACGTCGTTGATGTCCGAGAGCATCCTGCACTGCGGCACGTTGCGCAAATTGAAGATATAGGGCTCCGCCGGTTGAGGGCTGTAGCCGTAGAAGCCCACTTCGGCGATGAGGTCGCAGTCGTAGCCCTGCTCCATCAGGTTGTAGTAGGCGAGCCAGGCCGCGAGGTTGGAGGCACCTACACCGGCAAGTATGGTCCGGTAGCCGTTCAGCCGCGATTTCTCAGCGATAACGCGCGCACCTACCGCTACCATCATCTCCACCGGGGTGTACTCTGCGCCGGCGTTCATCTCAGGGACCGCGTCGGCGAGTTCCGACTCCCATGAGTCAGGCGCGGCTTTGCCCTTCAAGTGCCAGATCTTCTCGTGACCCAGTCTTTCAAGGTACTCGTCGTGGTCGGCGCATCCTGTGATCCACTTATCCATCCATGCCTGCAGCTTCTCCTCATCCCTGGACTGCTCGCGAAAGTCGATCAGAAAATCCCGGTCCACCTCGTAGCCCGTCACCTCGGACTCCAGGCCGAAGTTCGTCATGCCGGCCGGGTGAGACCCGAGCGGCACCGGGCACACCGCCCTGACGAGGTAGGAGGGGATCTTCACCAGGTGGCTGTAGCGCTTGATGAAATCCGGCGGGACTATTCGTTCGACTGTTACCAGGGCACCTTCCTTCGCCGCTCTCGCCGAAGTGGGCCCCTCCGCGTAAGGCGGTGAGCATACCACGTTCCCCGCGGTGTCGGCCGCCCAGCCGTGCAGGAGGGCAAGGTCCGGCCTGAGGGCTCTCGCCAGCCCCATCGTTTCCCCGTCGGGCGTCTCCATCACGAAGAAGTCCCGCGCGTTCTCCTTTTCCATGGTGGTCCCGATGAGCGAGCTAGCCGGTATATATTCCATGCCCATGGCGCCTGCAAGAAGCCTCAGGGAGAAGGTCAGGATGGTCCAGTTCTCCATCTCGACGGTACCTTCCCTGAAGGCCTTCTGGTACACGGGGTTGGGCCCGGGCATGGGGTACGAATCGCCGTAGAAGGTGGCGATCGCCTTCTTCAGGGTCCCGCCAGCGAAAAGGGCGGCCAGGTCGCCTGTAAAGCCGAGTGTGCTGATGGTGAAACCCGGGTTCTTCCCCCAGAACTGCCTCGCTATCTCCTGCGATATCGCACACGGCCGCGCGAAGCAATGGCCGATATGCAGGTGCATCCCCGGCCTGATGAACTTCGCTACCGCCTCGGGCAGGGGCATGACCCTGTCGGCCGAGAGGCCGGATGCGGATACCCTTCTCTGTTTTCCCACGACCTCGGCGAAGTCACCGTACATCTACAACCTCCCGACTCCGGGGGCAGGTCCCGAAACAAGCATCTATTCCGCTTCCGAGACCTGACCCCAATTATTTAGAAAATATTCACGATTCAAGACCTGACCCCATTATTTGGATCATGCGGGTGGAGACGGCGTCCCAGCTAAAACGGGACTTCACCGCTTCCCTCATCAGCTCACCCCTGTACCTCAGGGCGTCTTCCGGCATTCCCATAACCTTCCGCGCGGCAGCGGCTATGCGAAACACGAACTTCTCCCTGGTGCCCAGGAACAGCGATTCGGCCTCCCGCCCCCATGCTTCAGCCGCGGGCTCCAGGGCGTCCCGCAGGCCGGAATGAAGGGAAGCGACAGGCACAACGCCGCATGCCATGGCCTCGATCGCGACAAGCCCGAACGCCTCCGGCGCTATTGACGGCACCAGCGCCGCCCGGGCATGAGGCATAAGGTGCCGGTGCTCCTCCGGCGCCAGGTATCCTGTAAAGATCACGGAACCCGCGAGGTCGAGACCCCGGCAAAGGCGCAGGTACTCGTCGAGCGACCCCTCCCCGGCAAGCTCGTCGAGAAAGGTCAGTACCGGTGTGAAGGCGGAGTCCGCGAGCGTGTATCTCGCGTTCGCGTACTCGCAGAGCCTGGTAAGAACGCGCACGTCCCCCCGGTCAAGCGCACCGAGCATGAGCTCGAGGATGCCCCTCAGCTCCCCGAACCCGACGACCACCAGGCAGGCGCGGGGGTAATCCCTCATTATGAGCGGCAGGGCGGGCAGTACGCACTGGATCCCTTTCGTCTCCAGGAGCTTGCCGACGAACTGCAGGAACGGCCGTCCCTCCGCCGCCATCTCTCGCAGTCGCGTGGAGATGTCCGACTCCGGGAGCCAGTCGGGGTGCAGCGCGTTTATCCTCGTTGTCTCCCACTCGACATCATCGTCAACCTCCTCGCCGCCGTCCGGGGGCCCTTCGCGAGCGTGGCCCACGAAATCTCCTACCCTCACCCCGCCGGTGCGCTCTTCCACCGCCTCCAGCAAGGTCTCCACCGCCTCGGAGAGGCTCCGGTCGTCAGGCCTGAAAAACCCGGTATCAACGCCCGGCGGCACCACGATTACCTTCTCGTCAAGCCCTTCCACCATGCCTCCGAAGACCTCCCGGACGACATCACCGCTGTGCTCGCTCAATACGATTATGCCCTTTGCTCCCGCCAGCCCTTCGGCGCCGCAATCCAGGTAACGCCGGTCCTTCTTCACCGCGAACTCGATAGCCGACCCGTGCACGGTCACGAAGTACGGCACGCCGGCTTCTTCGGCGATGGGCCGCACGATGCAGGGCAGCATCACGGTATGGTTCACCTGGATAGCCTCGGGGCTGAACCTCTTCACCAGGCGGGACAGGGAAGCGCGGTTTCTCTCCACGTAGTCGCGAAGCTCCCGCTCGTCGAGGTCGGGGAACTCCTTGACGTGGAAACCCGGGTAGCTGTCGCAGACATAAACGGGCAGGAGGTCACCGATGTCCGGGCGGAAGACCATGCAGGAGCCCGGGTACTCTATCTCCTGCTCCCACGCCACACGCAACCTGATGCCTGGCTCTTCCATCACAAACGAGGAGACGAAGTCGAGCCTGGGGTCGTCGTCCTGGCAGAAGACGATACTGTTATGCCCCTGGCGGCAGAGCGACCTGGCGAAAGACTGGACGTACTGGTTGCTGCCGGTCCCTTTGAGAAGATAACCGTGGCATATGAGGATTCTCAAAGTCCGCCCCCCCGAGCAATGGGTTCCAGGGAATCATTATATACGGTGCCGGCCGCGCGGCGGCCCATCAATTGATCAGGGTCCCGGCGAGAAGCTTCATCATGTAACGCCGCCGGGGCGAGAGGGCCACCGACAGTATGAATATCCCGAACATGACGAGAACGATCATCGCCCCGGATGCCACGTCGAACCAGTATGAGAGGAAAAGCCCGAGGGCTACCGAGGCAAGCCCGGTCAGGAGGGACACCACGATGACGCCCCTGTAGTTGCGGGAAAGCTGCGCCCCTGTCGCCCCCGGGATGACGATGAGCGCCGACACCAGTATGATGCCGACCAGCTTGATCGATACCACGATCGTGACAGCCATAGCGATCAGGAGACCGTAATACACCAGCCGCACGGGCACCCCGCTCGCGGTCGCGGTCTCCTCGTCGAAAACGAAGAACAGCAGCTCCTTGAAGAAGAGGACCAGGAAAGCGATCACCAGGACACCTACGACGGCCAGGACGATGATGTCGTTCCAGCTCATGGCGAGGATGCTCCCGAACAGGTAGCTCATAAGGTCGAGGTTGTAGGCGTGGGCGAAACTCACGATGACAACGCCCATGGCCATGGCCGCTGAGAACAGTATCCCTATGGCGGTGTCCTCGTGCAGGCGGCCTTTCCGGGTGAGCCACCCGATCCCCACGGCTACCAGCACACAGAAACCTCCGGCGGTCACGATCGGGTTCGTGCCCGCGGCTATCCCGATGGCCACGCCCCCGAAGGCCGCGTGTGATATCCCCATGCCGACAAAGGCCAGGCGTCTGACCACCACGAAAAACGAGATAAGCGAACAGGTAGTGGCTATCAACAGCCCGCCCACGAGCGCGCGCTGGCCGAACCCGAAAGCAAGCATCAGCCTCCCTCCTCTGTGCCCTGGCCGCCAACTCCGACAAGGAAGTCGAACTCGCAGCGGTATGCTTCCTTGAGCCGCTCGCTGCCCATGACCTCCTCCGGCCTGCCGTGCAGATGCATGGTCCGGTTTATACAGACCATCTCGTCCGCGAACCGGGCCAGCACTTTGACGTCATGCGATACGAACACCACCGACAGGCCCAGCCGGTCCTTCAGGTCGACCAGCAGTTGCATGAACTGCTCCTGGGCCGGCAGGTCGAGGCCCGAGGTCGGCTCATCGAGGAGCAGGATGCGTGTCTCCCTGCACAGGGCGCGCGCCAGAAACGCTCTTTTCTGCTCCCCGCCTGAAAGCTCGCCGATTGGCCTTTTCTCCAGGCCCTCGAGGCCGACGATCCCGATGCTCTCCTGGACGGCCTCCCTGTCGGCCTTCCTCGCGAACCGGAGCGGCCCTATGCAGCACGTTCGGCCCATCATCACGACGTCGAACACGGAAGTCGGAAACGTCGGGTCGAAAAGCACCTGCTGCGGCATGTAGCCGATGTGGTGGAGCTCGTGCCTGAGCTCGCCGGGGGTCATCCCCATGACCCTGGCCTTTCCCCGATCCGGCCTGAGGATTCCCAGCATGACCCTGAGCAGCGTGGTCTTGCCCGCCCCGTTCGGTCCGACCACGCCCAGGAACATCCCCTGCCTGAGGGAGAACGTGATAGATTCCAGCACGGTCTGGCCGGCAAGGCTTACCCATACGTCTTCAAGCTCGATCAGCTTTCTTACCCCGTCCGCCGGGGTGCTGAAGAAGCCGGCCACCCTGCAGGCGCGCGTCATCTCATTGCCCCGCGCATGACATCGACGTCGTGTTTCATCATCTTGATATACGTGTCCACCTCGGGATTGTCCGGGTTCCCGAGCGGGTCGAGCTTCACGACCACGACGCCGGGCCCGGCTTCACGCGCGATGACCTCGGCGGCCCTGGAGCTGAGCTGGGGCTCGGCGACGACCACTTTCACGTCGTGTGTACGGATATCAGAAATGAGCCCGGCTATGTGGGAGGCGCCTGGCTCCTTGCCGGGCAGTTCCTCGACGACCCCGACCTGCTCCAGGCCGTAACGTTCCGCGAAGTACGTCCAGGCCGGGTGCAGCGCGACGAATTTCCTGCGGGTGAAATCCGATGTCTCGGCGGCGATCTCCCGATCGAGCTCCTCGAGCATGCCCACGTAATCGGAGGCGTTCCTCCTGTAGACATCTTTGCCCGCGGGGTCAGCCTTGATGAAGCCGTCCCTTATCGCGTTGACCTCGTATACCGCGAGGCCGGGGTCAAGCCAGAAGTGCGGGTCGAACGCCGCCCTGTCATCATGCCCGCCGGTCTGCGAGCGCTCGACCGCCATGATAAGGCGGGCTTTCGGGACGGCCCTGCCGGCCTCCACTTCCACCAGGCCGGGGTTGTCGATCTTCCCGATGACCTGCGTCGCCCAGGACTCCAAGCTCATCCCATTGACCACCAGGACGCGCGCGTCGCTCAAGAATTTCATCTGCCCGCTGGTCGGCTCGAAGGTGTGCGGGCTTGCGCCCGGAGGCACCATCACCCTGACCTCGACCCTGTCTCCCCCGACGTTGCGGCAGAAGTCAGCGAGCGGGACGATCGAGGCCGCTACCTTCATCCTGCCTTGAGCCAGCCGCCGACCGCAGCCGGGAGCGGCAAGCAGCAACAGCAGCGCCGCCACGGTTACCGACGCGGCGAGCAAAGTCCATACCCGGCCTGTCCTCGAGCGTTTCACGACCCGCACGATTGACTCCAGCCTGTAGCTAGTACTCCGTCCCATAAATACGCTTGCATTCGATCTCCGCTGCATCCGCTCCTGCCGCGTTCCGCTTCCTCTCCGTACTCACCGAGTACGCCTCGGTCGCGCGCCTTGCAGGAGCGGCGCATCGACGCTCTCGGTACGACACCGTATCTACGGGACTGAGTACTAGGTAGCGGTCTTCGGCCTTATGATGACCTGGTTCAGCACGTCACCCTGGACGATAGAGTTGACCACGTCCATCCCCGAGATGACTTTCCCGAACACCGTGTACTGCCCGTCGAGGCTCGGCTGCGGCTCGAGGCAGATGTAGAACTGGCTTCCGCCGGAAGTCGGGCTTTGCGACCTGGCCATCGCCACGGTCCCGGTCTCGTGCGGCCGGTTGCTGAACTCGGACGGCAGGTAATAGCCCGGCCCCCCTGTGCCGACATCCGGCGCGTTCGCTTTCTTGCTCTTGGGATCCCCTCCCTGCACCACGAAACCGGGTACGACACGATGGAACCTTGTGCCGTCATAGAATTTGGTCCTGGCGAGGTGTAGAAAGCTGGCTACGCTGACGGGCGCGACATCCGGGTAGAGCTGGATCACGATGTCTCCCTTGCCGGTTTTCAATACCGCCTCCACGTTCGCGCCGTCCTGGCCGTCCGTGAAACTGGCAAGCGTCCTGACCGGCTTGCCGTCGGGGCCGAGCTGGGCGGCGGGCTGAGGGGTTGAGCCCGGGGTAGAGCTGGGCGTTGAACTCATTGGCTGTTCCTCCGTTTCAGTTTCCTTCACCGGCTCCTCTTTCTTTGACTTGCCGCAGCCGGTCATCACCAGCGCCAGCATGGCGATGACAACCACGGTGATCACAAAGTGCCTCGGCCTCATTGTGACTCCTTTCGCGCGCTTACAATCCATTACCGTCACACTGACATTCTATTCTATTCAAAACCTGCCCCGCGTGAAAACTTGACAGGAGAAACCACTCGTAAAGAGAATAAGTCACGCGAAACTCTATGCGGATAATGCAAGGAGGTAGAGATGAACGGAGAACTTATCCACTTCGAGATCCCGGCGGATGATGTGCAGAAAATTGCGGACTTCTACCGAAATGTGCTGGGCTGGAAAATCGAATCGAGCCCGGAGTTCGAGGGGTACCTCATGGTAACCACCAGCGGCCGCGAAGACGCGGTCGAAGGTGGCATTATGAAAAAGCAGATGCCCCAGCAGACCGGCTTGAACTACTACGAGGTTGACAGCATCGAGGATTTTAACTCGAAGGTAAAAGAGAACGGCGGCCAGGTCTTGATGGAGAAGATGCCGGTTCCGAAGATGGGCTTTTTTTCCGTGTGCCTTGACCCCGAGGGCAACCCCGTCGGCTCCTGGCTGACCGACGAAAACGCTTCGTAGGAACCAGGTAAAGGTGACAGTTACCTTGAACGGTTTTAAGGCTGAACACTCCATCGGTGCTGCCATCTGCATTCACAAGAAGCTTGTCAGCATTCTGTGCCGATGGGGAGGCAACACAAGCTGAGGTTGAACAAGCACGTTGATCAGAAGGGGTCCCCATTGATGGTGCGAACGCGCTTATCAAGACGCTTGTCAGTGTTCACCTTCAATGGGGAGGCAACACAAGCTGAGGCCGAACAAGTGGAGCCGGCGACAGGACTTGAACCCCCAACCTGCGCATTACAAGTTTAAGTCATGCTTAGTCTTGCTTCTTCCTGGTTGCTCGTGCTTTCCCCGGTTTTTCCCTGATCCATGGGAATTATGGCTGCTGGTGTCTCCTGGTTATTGATGGTGCCCGGCGAATCCCGGTAGAGAATAGGTAGAAAGAAATCGGCCAAGTCCCTGTATTTATAGGTGGCCAATCAGCGCAACGATGCTGCTGATTAAGGCTCGTCTTCGATTTGGCCTCTTCACTTTAGCGGGGGACGTTAACGACTAGCTTTTTCTCCAATGCGCCCGATTTTGTTAGCCACGTTCTCGGTAAACCACAACGTATTCTTCGGGCCGGAGGTAATATGTGTAGGAAAGCTCCCGAAAATCGTGGCATCTTTCTCCATCATCTTCTGAGTGGGGGTCTTGTACTCGGTAATCCTGCCGTTTGTGGTCATGCGAACGACCTTGCTGCTTTGATTCTCACAAAACCAAAGAGCACCATCGGGACCGGAGGTGATTCCATTGGGGATGCTTTTCGCGGTTGGAATCGTATATTCGGTAATCTCCCCACCGGTCGTGATGCGACCGATCTTGTTAGCGAATTCTTCGCTAAACCAGACTGCGCCGTCGGGACCTGCCGTTATTCCCCCCGGTACGCTTTGCGTGGTCGGTATCGCATACTCCGTGATTCCATACGTTATGCTGTCACAGGAAAGGTTAAGAGCAAGGCCAGCTATGAGAACCAGGGCTGTAAAAAACAAGGCAAGGATTCTTCTGCGTAAAGACTTGATGTTCCCCATGTGCCTCCTCCAACTTCCGAATCATATCACACGGGTCTCCCGTCTGGACCCTTCAGGCGTTCTTCTTATTGCTCATCCTTAGCACTTGCCAGCTCTGACAGGTCCCACCATACCTCCACCACAGCTCCCACCATATATGGTGGAACCACGTGCGCTGTTTTCCCCATTCTGAAGCGATTCGTGCAGCTCGCCCGCGCTCAAGTAACCCTCCCTCGAACTTGGTGTAATGGAGTAAGCCCAAGGCTTTTCTCGGTAGGGTTACTTGAGCGCGGGCTGTAGATCTCATGAGTTTAGGGGAATAGCACACGTGGTTTGGATTAGAAAAGCCTCTAAAGCGACAACTCGACAAAAGACGTTGGGTGGGTTGGTGTTGGTCGAGTCTGCGGGCGTGGTGATGCGTTCTTAAGCTTCGGTTGTTTTCGTGCGACCGAGTCTTTCTGAAAACGTCTTTTGTCTCGTTGAGCACGACGTCGTTCTGTCAACTGTCGTTTCCAGGCATCTGCGGGACCCTCCGCGCCTATCGGCTCGAATCACCTTATCATTTCCATCCCGCAGTCGGGTCCCAGGTCATATCAAACTGAGCCCCTGAGGAATAAGCTGAAAGAACTGGAGCAACGAAAGCACCGACGGCCTGAACAACTTCGGAGAAATGCTCCGGAGACTCAGCTAGAAGTTTGCTACGGGTGAATGCCGACCACTGTGCTTGCCGAGCGGAATCACCAGCGTACGCCGCAAGCAAAGAGCCCAGGTCATCAGGAATATGAGTGCCTCTTCTCGCAAAAGTGCTGGTGACAGACTCGAGCATTACCGGACCGGCGAAGGAGAAGGTGGTTGAGAGATACCAGATATCGTAGAAATCCTTAACTCTGGAATTTGCTTCGCCTCTGAGGACAAACGCATCCAGCTTTTCTGCAATCAGCGTCTCCATCTGATATCCCTTGAGTCTGGGGGCCGGCATTTCCAGAAGTACTGGATATTCAAAATCTGTGGGCTCGGGTGATATAGCATCTCCAAATCCTACATCAATCTGAAGATTGACTTTCGCCGGGCCAAGACGAGCGAGGACTTTGAATCTTGAACCAAGGTATCCTGCACCGTGAGCAATGGGCTCATGCGTTAGAGTGCCCGGGTCGAACTCAAGGCCATCAGGATACGAACTGTCCAGGCAGGCCTCCTTGAAGACTCCCATGAGGAACTCTGGGTCACTGTCCAGTTGACCAAGCAGATCTATATCCCTGGTAGCGCGAGGCGTAGGATCCCATACGCGAAACATAAGAGCACCCTTTAGAACAAACCTATCTCCGTATGGCGAAACAGAGAGTCTGTAGAGGAACCGCTCGATAGTGTAGAAGATCAACACCTCTTCAAAGCCTCTGCCCTCAGACCTTGCGATATGCATGAGACGGTCGTGAACTGAATGAGGGATGTTCTTCACATCACGGTTCTTCAAGGAATGTCTCCAGGTATGGCTTCATGAAGTTATTGACCCGGCATAGCTTCGAATAATGAATGAGCTCATCAACTCTTGGGTTGTCAGACCTCAGATACATCCTCAGACCCTCGACCGCCACATCAAGTCCGATTCGGTTCCTGAACTTGAAACAGTCGGCTACTGTCTTCGAGGGAGAATAAATCGGTACTTTGACACCATCGAGAACGTGTCTGTCGAACCCCTCGCCATAGGTCGCCTGGGAAAACCAGAACATGCGTACCGGCGGGTAGTCTATCTTGGGCATCTTTCTGCCATAAGGTGCGGCTACATGCACCATGTACGGTATCTGGCTGGTAAGGTTGTGAACTGAGAGAGCTGATACAAGACAAATAATCCCTGTGGGCATACGAAGGGCAACCTCGGCCAGGTCGGGAGCGGTGAGCGGAGGTAGTCCCGGAAGTCGATACCACCCTCGAGCGACCTTTTCGAGAAGCCCGAGATCCCTCATCCTATACAGGGTCTCAGGGTGAACGCCGGCATCCAGCACCTCGCGAGTGGGCATTATCCCACCGCGGTCAGCAAATAGAGTTTTCACTTTTTCATAAGTATTTGGTCTCATAATCCTATCCGATATAATTTACATTACTTATGTATTTGTAATGTAATCTATATCGGTTTGATTGTCCACAAGCAGCTGGTGTGCAGGACGCAACGCGTGCGCGTAGACCAATGGTCAGAAATCGGAGTGCTCGACCAGCGCACTGCTGGAGCCGGCGAGAGGATTCGAACCTCCTACCTGCGCATTACAAGTGCGCTGCTCTACCAGTTGAGCTACGCCGGCTAGCTGGCCATCGAGCTTGCACCCACCGCGTGACCGGCCGGATTCCCCTGGGCCAGGCACTCGCGGTATTGAAGGTGCTGCTCGACCTTGCGCTTGATCCTCTGAAGGGCATTATCAATCGATTTGACATGCCGGTCAAGGTCGGCGGCTATCTGCTGGTAAGAGCGTCCATCGACGTAACGGCGCAGGACTTCCGTCTCGAGCCTGCTTAACATGTTCGCGAAGTTCGTCTTGATGCTCAGCGCCTCTTCGCGGCTGATCACCATGTCAGCCGGGTCTACGGTGTCTGGGCTGGCGATGAAGTCCATCACGAACCGATCGGTGTCGTCACCATCGCCCAGGGGGTTGTTAAGCGACACGTAACTGTTGAGGGGCGTGTGTTTCTGCCGGGTCGCTGTCTTTATCGCCGTGATTATCTGCCTGGTCACGCAGATCTCAGCGAACCCCTTGAAAGAGGTGTCACGATCCTCACGGTAGTCGCGCACCGCCTTGTATAGCCCGATCATCCCTTCCTGGACAATGTCATCGCGGTCGGCACCGATGAGAAAATACGAGCGAGACTTCATGCGAACGAATTCCTGGTACCTCTCCATGAGTTCATCAAGGGCACCGTTGTCACCGGCCTGCGACAGCTTCACCGCCTCGGCGTCACTGAGGTTATCGTAGTTGAAGCCCTTGCGGTCCGAGATCATCGCAACTCGAGAAGTGCTCTCCAAGGCCCTTACCTCCCGCTTATATATTGAGATTACCGTTCAACCATGAATATCAACCGTTCACAGGAATCAGGATACAGTTAGAAAGGGCCTGCTGTCAAGGGGATTTCATAAGAAAACAGGAAACCGGGAACCGTGGATGAAGCCTACTTCCGCCTTTCGCGCAGGCGCAACAATGCTTCCCTGATGTCGTCCGGCAGCCTTTTGTCCATCCTGACCCTGAAAGGCCGCGTGGCGGTCCGGCCGCGCTCTCGGCTCTCCTGCTCCCGCGCGTCGCGCATCTCCTCGAGGAACTCCCTGGAAGACACCCGCAGAAGCCCCGCTCCGCCCGCGACCTTCTGCTGGTGGTAATCGCCGGTTACTACCCGTACGCTCCCATGCTCAATTCTTTCGAGTCGATAAGCCAGGCTCTCGATGTAGGAATCCGCGGTCTTACCGCCGGCGGTGAATGTGACCTTGAGGTATTTCGAGCGGCTTTCGCTGCGGGCCGGCCCGCCCCTGGAAGCTGCGTCGAACACGAGCTCGACCTCGAGCTCCTGCCGGGCACTGTACTCGATGAGAACCTCGATAAGCTGTTCACGGGCAGCTTCGAGGTCCTCCCGGGCCAGAGGCTGGAGGGACTCGCTCGCGTGGATCAGGTTATACCCGTCTACTATTATCATGGCCAAATCCCGGCTTCAGGTCTTAAGACCTGCCCCCATCTGTTGTTCGCTGGCGGAGGGCTTCGAAGAGCAGGACCGCACCAGCGGTGGCCACGTTCAACGAGGAGACCTTTCCCGCCATCGGCAGCCGGGCGAGGAAGTCACAGCGCTCCTTGACCAGGCGGCCGAGCCCCTTGCCCTCGCCGCCGAGTACCATCACCAACGGGCCGGACAGGTCCAGCTCGCAGTACAGCCCGCCGGACTCCGCGTCCGCTCCAACCACCCAGAAACCTTCTTTCTTGAGCCTCACAAGCGAGTTCGCGATATTCGCCACGGACACCACTCTAACGTGTTCGACGGCACCCGCGGACGCACTGTTGACAGCGGGTGTCACCTGGCAGGCACGCCTGCGGGGTATTATCACGCCATCGACACCGGCGGCGTCCGCCACGCGCAGAAGAGAGCCGAGGTTACGCGGGTCCTCAACCCCGTCAAGCGCCAGCAGGAGCGGTGTCTTCCGCGTCTCGAGCCCCGCGACAAGTTCATCAAGGCCGATATAGATGAAAGGCGAAACGCGGGCGACGACTCCCTGGGGTGCGGCAGTGCTCGCGATACGCGAAAGCTCCGCCTTGTCGATCTCGATGATGGGAATCTTTTCGCTTCCGGCAGCGGCCACTATCCGGACGATAACCCCGGTACGCTCGACATTCCTGGCAAGATAGATCGTTTTGACCTCGCGTGGGCCGCGGATCGCTTCCATGACCGGGTTCCTGCCTTCGACCTGGTCGTCGTCCATCTCGGGTGTTTTTCTGGTGTCCATGCGCGGGCGTCCAGCTGTCATGCCGCCTGCACTACCACTCAAGGTGCCAGCGGTAACCGTCCTTTACATCTTCGACACGTACTCCCATGGCGGCCAGACCGTCGCGGATGCTGTCGGCCAGTTCGAAGTTCTTTGTCTGGCGGGCCCGCTCCCTGACACTCAGGAGCAGGTCGATGAGCTGCTCACGGGTCGGGCCGGCGTGTGCCTCAGGTCCTTCGGCCCCGGCCCCGGCCGACCGCGCGGGCTTCCCTTGAAAACCACCCTGGAACAGCCCCAGGGCGCCACAGAGTTTCTCCAGAAGAAGGTCGGCTTCCGACAGCATGAGCTTTGCGGCCGGGGACTTAAAAGCCTGCACCTCTCCCATGTAGATATTTATCTCTTTTACCAGCCCGAATATGACTCCCAGCGCGGCCGCGGAGTTAAAATCGTCATCCATCGCGCTCCTGAAGTCCCGCTCTGCCTGCTCGAAGAAATCAATGACATGAACTTCACGTTCGGAACACGTGGGAGAGGATTTCGAAGAGGCAAACCTGCGCAGCAGGTCTTTCATTTCAAACATGCAGTTCTTCACGCGATCAAGGGAAGCGCTGGCTTCCGCCAGGCTGTCCTTGCCGAAGCTCGAGGGGTTGCGGTAGAGCGTGCCCAGCATCAGCATCCGCACGGTATCGGCGTCGTGCTCCTCGAGGACCTCGCGCAAGAGCCTGATGTTCCCGAGCGACTTCGACATCTTCTCCTGCTCGATGTTGAGCATGCCGCTGTGCGCCCAGTAGCGGGCGAACCGCTCCCCGCCGGAGTACGCCTCGGCCTGCGCTATCTCGTTCTCGTGGTGGGGGAAGATCAGGTCCTGGCCTCCGCCGTGTATGTCAAAACCGTTCCCGAGGTGCTTGACTGACATGGTCGAGCACTCTATGTGCCAGCCAGGCCTCCCCGGCCCCCAAGGGCTGTCCCACGACGGTTCCCCCGACCTGGCCGCTTTCCAGAGGGCGAAGTCGCCTGGATTCCGCTTCTTCCGGCTCTCCTCCTCCGTCTGGCCTGTCGACTGCTGCTCCTCGAGGTTCCTGCGGGAGAGCTTGCCGTACCCCGGGAACTTCGACACCTCGAAGTAAACGTCTCCCCCGGACTCGTAAGCGTAATCTTTCTCAACCAGCCCCCCGATCACCTCGAGCATTTCCGGGATGCAGTCGGTCGCCCGGGGCGCGATGTCAGGGGGCCTGACCCCCAGCGCCGCCATGTCCTCCTCGAACGCGTCGAGGTATTTCCGCGCGACCGCTTGCGGGCTATCACCCTCCTCCGTCGCCCGGTTTATTATCTTGTCGTCCACGTCCGTGACATTCTGGACGAAGGTGACGTCGTACCCGGAGAACTCGAGGTACCGCCTTATCATGTCGAAGTTCAGAAAAGTGCGCGCGTTGCCGATGTGGATGTAGTTGTACACGGTCGGCCCGCACACGTACATCGCAATCTTTCCCTCGTCACGCGGGACGAGGTCCTCTTTCCCGTGAGTCAGGGTGTTATAGATCTTTATGCCCATCGCTTCATCCCGGCTCTGCTTACCCCGTCATCCTTCCGCGGGTTCCTCACCCTCAACTTTCTCTTCCGGCGCTTCTTCGGCCTTCCCCGCAGGACTGCCCCTCCGTACACCCGCGGCTCCCTCGAGCCTGTCCAGCCTGCGCTCCACGGAGTTGAACATGTCGAGTACCGGGTCCGGCAGGTTCTCGTGGTGGAGGTCCACGGGAGAGACGCGCTCGCCGGAGCACACCGTCACCCGCCCAGGCACACCCACAACCGTGCAGTTCGGCGGCACGTCCTGGATAACAACGGCGCCCGCTCCGACCCTCGCGTTGCAGCCTACCGTGATCGGCCCGAGGACTGATGCCCCGGCCGCGACCACCACGTTGTCCTCGATAGTCGGGTGCCTCTTGCCTTTCTCCTTGCCGGTCCCACCGAGTGTCACGCCCTGGTACAGGGTGACGTTGTCGCCGATCTCGGTCGTCTCTCCGATGACGACCCCCATCCCGTGGTCGATGAAAAAGCCCCTGCCGATCGTCGCCCCCTGGTGGATCTCGACGCCGGTCACCAGCCGGGCGAACATCGACAGGAGCCTCGGGGCGAGCGGAACGCCCAACTTGTGCAGGTAATTCGCGACCCTGTGCACCCACAGCGCGTGCAGGCCCGGATACGAAAGGATTATCTCGAGCGCGCCTCCGGCTGCGGGGTCCCGGTCCTTCACGGCCTCTATGTCCTCGCGGAAAACCCTCATCGCCCTGCCTATCAGTCCGGCAAACCCGGTCAAGTTATCATTCACTGCAAACCCCCGGAGTCTTGATGGCGGCCTCGATGCGGTCGGCGCAACCGGCAGGCCCCCAGAACATTATAAGGTACGGGAGGTCCGGGCCGATGGTGAGACCGGTGACCGCGAGCCTGAACGGCCAAAGGACCTTCTTGGCGCCCCATCCCCGCTCTTTGGCAGCCTCGCGCAGGGACAGTACTATGCGCTCCGCGCTCTCACGGTCAGCGGACCGGCTCGAGCGCAGCTCGTCGACGCAGAGCTTCAGGGCTTCATCCAGTACCGGCGATTTTCTTAACTGCTCGAGCGCCTCGTCCGACATCTCTCCGGGGGGCCTCGCGAAGATCCGCACCGGTTCCACCGCGTCCGACAGGGTCTCCATCCCGTTCCGGACAGACGCCACCGCGATCTCCAGCCTGTCACGCGGAAAGCCGAGGACCTCCGCGTTTCCTGCCTTCTCCAGGAACGGTATAACCATGTCGGTCAGCTCGGAGTCCGACAGCATCTTCATGTGCTGGCGGTTGAGCCAGTTGAGCTTGTCGAAGTCAAAGATCGCCTTGCTGGCGGATAACCTGTTTATGCTGAACTCGGATTCAAGTTCGGACAGCGAGAATAGCTCGCGGTCGTCTCCGGGAGACCAGGACAGGAGCACGAGGTAATTGACCAGAGCCTGCGGCAGGTAACCTTTATCGCAGTAATCGGAAACGGCGGTCGCCCCGTGCCTCTTGGAGAGCTTCGACCCGTCCGGCCCCATGAGCAGCGAGTGGTGCAGGAACAGCGGCGGTTTCTGCCCCAGCGCCTCAAACAGCAGGACGTGGCGGACGGCGTTCGTCAGGTGGTCGTCGCCCCTGATGACGTGCGTCACTCCCATGGTCGTGTCGTCAACCACCACCGCAAGGTGGAAGCCGGCGGTGCCGTCGGAGCGAAGGATGATGAAGTCGTCTATCTCGGAAGTGTCTGTCACGACTTCACCGCGCAAAAGGTCGTTCACCGTCACCTTTCCCCCCGGCACGCGGAACCTTATCGCGTAAGGCCTGCCTTCCTCGTCGAGCCCGGCGCGATCCCCGTCCGTCAGGTCGGCGCAGGCCCGGTCGTAGCGCCACGGAAGCCCCTGCTCGATTACGGCCTTCTTCCTTTTCTCCAGTTCCCCGGGTGTGCAGTAACACCTGTAAGCCCTGTCCTGCTCGAGAAGCCTGTCGGCATACTCCCGGTAGATCTCCATCCGCTCGCTCTGCCTGTACGGGCCGTGGTCTCCGCCGACGTCGGGGCCTTCGTCCCAGTCGAGCCCCATCCAGTGGAGCGAGTCGATGATGTCACGCTCGTACTCCTCCGATGAGCGTTCGCGGTCGGTATCCTCGAACCTGAGAATCATCGAGCCGCCCGAACCCCGTGCGACCAGCCAGTTGATCAGCGCCGTCCGCGAGGAACCGAGGTGCAGCTTCCCCGTAGGGCTCGGCGCGAACCTTACCCTCGGCTTTGTTTCGAGGCCTGCCCCTGAGAGTCCCAATCGATCCCCCGTCCGATAAGATAAAACAACATGTTCCTGCGATCATTCCTGAGCGCCGCACGCGTGACCGTACTCTCCCGCCTTGCCCTGGAACCTCTCCCACGACTCCTTCTCCTCGCCCCTGTAGGCGTCAAGCCGCGAGATAAGGATGTCGAAGTCGACCTGGTGGGCGTCGAACTCCGGGCCGTCCACGCAGCAGAACTTCGTCTCTCCGCCGACCTCGACCCGGCAGGTCCCGCACATGCCCGTCCCGTCAAGCATTATCGAGTTAAGGCTCACCAGGGTGGGGATCCCGTGATCACCAGTGAGGAAAGCGACCGCCCTCATCATGGGCACAGGCCCCACGGCGACCACCCGGTCAGGTTTCCACTCACGAGCCGCCCGCTCGAGCAGGGCCGTGACAAAGCCTTTCACACCGACGGAGCCGTCATCGGTCGCGATCTCCAGTTCCGCATCGAGTTTCTCTATCTCGTCGGTCAGTATCAGGTGCTCGCGGTCCTTGGAGCCCAGCAGTATCTTCACCTGGTTGCCCGCCTGGACCATCGCCTTCGCAATGGGATAGATAGCGGCTATCCCCGCTCCTCCACCGACGCAGGCCACGCGTCCCAATTTCTCGGTCTCGCTCGGCCGCCCGAGCGGTCCGACGACATCCGCCAGGCAGTCGCCCACCTCGAGGCGGGAAAGCTTGTCGGTGGTGGTGCCGACGATAGCGAAAACGAAGTCCACCGTTCCAGCCTCTCGCGAAAAGTCCATAAGCGTGAGCGGTATGCGCTCGCCCTTTTCGTCGGTGCGGACGATTATGAACTGACCCGCCATCGCCTTCGGGGGTATGCGCGGGGCCAGGACCCTCATCCGGTAAAGGTCGGGCGCGTACCTGTCTTTTCCTACGATCTCAAATCTTCCTGTCGCCACCTTGGTACTCTCCGTTGGTCAGGCCGTCGCCGGCGCCAGTTCCTCGTCAAGCCTTTTCCTGATCTTCTCGACCTCTTTCACGAAATCAGGGTCGGCGTCGTAAGCCGACCTTCCCTCGCGGTCGGATTTCCTGACCTTCTCGCTGAAGATGATCGACCCCAGGTAAACGAGGTCATCGCCTATGCTTTCCTTCAGGAACTCCACTTCCGACTCGTCCACCATCTTGTTCAGGACAACGAACAACTTCTCCACTCCCAGGTCACGGGCCAGCCGCGCGGTGGTCCTGGCTGTCTGGACGCTCCGCAGGCCCGGCTCTGTCACGATGATGATCGCGTCAACGCTCTCCGAGGTCCCGCGGCCCAGGTGCTCGATGCCGGCCTCCATGTCCATTATCACCACGTCGTCGCGCTCGATCAGGATGTGCCGCAGCAGCGCCTTGAGCAGCACCGACTCGGGACACACGCACCCGCCGCCGCCCTCCTTGACGGTCCCCATCGCCAGCAGCTTCACACCCTCGTGCTCGACGCATATCTGGTCGGGGAGGTCGTCGACCCTGGGGTTCATCTTGAACATCTGGCCGAAAGCGCCGGGCTTGGCGCCGGTGCGCTCCTCCACTATGTTCTTCATCTCCGACAGCGGCACGATGTCGAGGGCCGTCTCGGGCGCGATGCCCAGGGAGACGGCAAGGTTAGCGTCCGGATCGGCGTCGACTGCCAGGACCTTCCTGCCCTCGGCCGCGAAGCTCCGGGCGAGTGCGCCGGCCAGGGTGCTCTTCCCCACTCCGCCCTTTCCGCTGACAGCTAGTTTCAATTCATCCACCCCCTGGAACAAAAAGACGCGCGTTCTAACGAGAATCCATAATAACTGATTTTAAGACGCGGGGCACATTAATCAAGCAGCGGGCGCCGATTTCTCGAGCAGTTCAAGGAACACGCGGACCACCTCGGGGTCGAACTGGGTACCGGCGTTCCTCCTGATCTCGTCCATCGCGTCCCGCCGGGTAAGGGCGGCCCTGTACGGGCGGTCGGAAGTCATGGCCTCGAAAGCGTCCGCCACTGCGATGATGCGGGAACCAAGGGGTATCTTGTCGCCGGCCACGCCCTCGACATAGCCACCCCCGTTGTAATGCTCGTGATGGTGATAGATGATCGGGATGATACTCCCCAGGTGAGGCAGGGGCTCGATTATCTTCATGCTCAGGGTAGGGTGCATCTTGACAGCCGTATACTCCTCTTCGCTGAGCCGTGTCGTCTTGTTAAGGATCCTGTCCGGAACGCCTATCTTGCCCAGGTCGTGAAGCAGCGACGCCAGCCTTATCTCCTCGATCTCGTCGTGCGGCAGTTCCATGCCCTCGGCGATCGCCACCGCGTACTGGGTAACCCTTGCCGAATGGCCTACCGTGTAAGGGTCGCGAGCTTCGATAGCCGCCGCCAGCGAGGCCACCGTCCCCATGTACGTTTCCTGCAGCCTCTCGTACAGCTGCGTGTTTTCGATTGAGATGGCGGCCTGGGCCGCAAAGTTCCTGAACATCTCAACGTCGTCTTCCGTGTAGCGTTCGCCCTGCCTGGTGGTGGCGACGCCTATAACGCCTATCACCCTGTCACGGACCTTCAGGGGAGCGGTGATGCTCCCCTCCACCTCAATTTCCAGGCCGTCGAAGCGCGAGTCGTCCTCGCCCTTCCGCAGAACGACCACCTCACCGTGCGCGAACACCCAGTCCGCGACCCGCCCTGTCGATTTCTCGCCTGCGCCCGGCGCCCGGGGGCCGACACTGGCGGTGGTCTTAAGGTGACCCATCATCCGGTCCGGCAGCATTATAAAACCGCGATCGGCGCGGGACAGTGCGTTGGCCATTTCGAGCATGCCGTGCAGCTGCTCCTTGGGGTCGAGGTACGACATCAGCGTCCTTGCGACTATCCCGATGGCCGCCATGTGCTTGAGCCTGGTCTCCATCTCCGTGACCAGGCCACTCTTTTCAACCGCAATGGCGGCCTGGTTCGCGCTGGCCACGGCCAGGTCGATCTGTACCTTCGAGAACTCGCCGGAACTCCCCTCGTCCAGCAGCAGCAGTCCCAGGTTCTTCCCCCCCGACCTCAACGGGACCAGCAGGACGGTCGCGGAGTCGTAGTCTTCCAGTATCCTCTCGAACTCCGGAAGGGTGCTGCCCCCCTTCTTGAGAACCACGGGCGAGCCGGCCGAGACCAGCGATGCCAGCGCGCCGCGCTCTTCTTCTGGCGACCGCCTGAGCCTCTCGGTCGAGTCCACGTAATTGGACGCCACGGGCTGGAGCGCTCCATTCTCGTCAAACAGCAGCAGGGAACAGCGCGCAAGGCCTGTGACGTCGACGACTTTATCAACTATGTTGCGGTACATCTGGTAACTGTCACTCTCGGTCGAGAGGACCTCGGTCAGGGAGTAGAGTGTCTCCATGCGGGCCGTCCCCGCGGCTACCTCTATATCACGCGAGCCAAGGTAGCTGTGAACCATCGCCGACCAGCATTCCTCCAGGGCCGATTCGACCTGCATCATCGAATCCACCAGGTCCGTCAGCGGGACCCCACCGCCCGCCACTTCCTTCTCGAGCACTTTCCAGGTGGACCGTTTGAGAAGCGCCGGGGTGTTGGGGATCTCGGTAATGGAAAAATCGCGGCCGCAGTAGTTGCGGCCGATCGCCTCCCAGCGTTCGACCAGCAGGTCGTCCCTGTCCTCCTCGAGCGCCGCCGGCAGCAGTTCGAGGGTGACCTCCGCCTCTCTCAATATCTCGGCGTGTGGGACCGCGTAATCTTTGATGCCGGAGACGAGCTCGGACACGCCCTTCAGGATCTCTGGCGTCCTTTTCGATATGGCGTCAGATATCCAGCTCATGATACATCCACAACACCTTTCGCCAGAAACATCACTAACTGCAATTCTACCACTGGGAAAGCCCGGTAACGACACCCGGGTACAGGCCGTGAATAAAAAACTTTATTCGAGGTGTCAGTGCCTGGAGCAAGGCTATGGCCTCAGGAGCCGGCACCTGTGTAATGATCGCACAGCATGTTGACCGGGCAGATCTCGTGAATTGGCGCGCGCGCGCGGCAGATCTCCCTGCCAAGCGTGACCATGTTGAGGTGCATGCGCGGCCTTTTTCCCGGAGGTACGATGCTCTCGAGTTCGGATTCGGCTTTCTCGGCCGTGCACTTTGCATCGACAAGCCCGATCCTCTTCGAGATCCGCAGCACGTGAGTGTCGACAGGCAGCACCTTCCTGCCCATTCCGAACATCAGGACCACCGACGCGGTCTTCGGGCCGACGCCGGGCAGGGAAATCAGGTATTGCCTGGCTTCGGAGACCCTCATGCTGCGAAGGAACTCCAACGAGTAGTCGCCGCGCCGGCCGTGAATGGCGAGCAGTATCTCCTTGATAGCCCGGGACTTCTGCCTTGAAAGCCCCCCGGGGCGTATCGCCTCCTCGAGTTCCGGCAGGGGCGCCCGCCCGATCTCGGCCGCGGTAGGGAACCGGTCCGTGAGGTGCTGGTACGCCAGGTCGTAGTTCATCCTGGAGGTGTTCTGAGAGAGCACCGCGTGTATCAACTCGTGGGTGAGATCACGCCGGTCGCGCGTAAGCCTGCTCCCCAGTGCCGCGTCGAGCCTGCGGTCGACTTCGAGCGCTTTTTCTGTCCTGTCCATGCACTGCCCTGCTGCCGTACTGCGGTGTGTTTATCTCGAGTGATGAAACGGATCGCTCAAAACGGGCTCAGCGGCGGGATCCTCGCGGTAGTGCGGTGCAACCTGGCCTTGATCAGCAGCCGGAGTGAGGTGACCGGGTTTACCGGGACCATTTTGAACGGGCTGACCTTCATCAACCTGTTGAGCGAACCGATGGTACCGGCCAGGTCGTTGCATTCGCGCGTAAAGAAGACGTTCCTTTTTCCGAGCCGCTCGATAAGGCGGTCTCCGACCTCTTCGTACGCGCACATCCCGGCTATAAAGGCGCGCCCGGTTATCCTGTCGATCTCCCCGGCGTCGAAACCCTTGCCCATTACGATAGTAAAACCGCCCTTGCCTTCGAAGTCGAGATAGAGAGCCTGCAGGGTCGCCATCGTATTCGCGTCACAGCCCTCGACGCAGTTCCTTTCCCGTCCCCTGATAATCTCGACATCGCCCGGGAACGCGTCGTAGAGCTGGTAAGGATATTTCTTATTGAAGCGGGACAGCGGTTCGCCCAGGATTTCTATCTCGCCGATATCCCCGACGCCCAACCCCATGTCGCGTGCCTCCCTCAGGTGTCCCACCTCGTCGGCCTCGTACCCGAATATGCGGGCGCAAACGACATCGACCGCCAGCGTATCCCTCCCGCCGACAAGGATGTTGAACGGGACCAGCGACTGCTTGTGAAGGGCTTCCGGCGGGTAATGGCCGTATACGGTCGCCACGGTTCCGTCCACAAGCGTTAGATCGGGCTTTATCACACTGTAGATATCCGCCAGCTTCTCGTGCAGGCGGTAGTTGTGGTCGGTTGCGCGGTCTTTGTGCATGATGAGGCCGTACTGGTTCTTTATCCCGGCGGTCAGAACCGCCATCGAGTGTGTCTTCAGCCTGGGCACGTTGATGTAACAGGCGCGGTCCCTGTTGTCGATGATGCGCTTGACATGTTCGGAGACCTTTACCTCGTAACCCATGCGGGGCAGCATTATCGGGACCTGCTTTCCCTCGTCGAGGTAAAGGGGCGTGGCCCCGTGCTCGCGCGCCACCTTTTCGAAACCCGCAATGTGGAACACGAGCCGCGTGAAGTTGCCCTGCGTGGCGTTCTCCATCAGGAACACTCGCTTCGCCCCGGCCGCCCGGCAGTAGTCTATGACGGCTCCTGTTACCTCCGTGCTCGTGTAGCAGTAAGGCTTGGAGTCTATCGCGTTGACTTTGACGTAGACGTCATGCTTCTCGCCGATCGTTTCGGCGACCCCGTGCTGGTCCATCACCCGCGCGACGGCCCCGGGCAGGTCCTTCTTGATGTCGATGATTGAAACCGTGGCACTCTTCTCCGCCAATCCAATCACCCTCCCCGGTCAGTGGTTGGGGTAAGGTCCTGGTGTGTTGGACCTGACCCCAGGTGTTCTCAAAAATTCACGATTCAAGACCTGACCCCATTTTTTGTCCTCTATAGGTCCTGGGGGATGGCCTCGCCGCGGATCAGGTCCTCGAAAGTCTCGCGGCTCCTTATAAGGTAGGCCTTGCGCCCTGACACCAGTATCTCGGGAACGCGGGTGCGCGAGTTGTAGTTCGAGGACATCGAGAAGCCGTAAGCCCCCGCGGTGAACACGGCGAGATAATCCCCGGGCTTGACGTCGACCATCTGGTGGTCCTGCGCCAGGAAGTCGGCCGACTCGCAGATAGGCCCGACCACGTCGACCTTTACCTCCTGCGCGTTCTCCCCGGGTGTCACCGGCGCAATGTCGTGCCGGGCGTGGTACAGGCTCGGGCGGATCAGGTCGTTCATGGCGGCGTCAACCACGACGAACCTCTTCTCCTCGCCCTGCTTGTTGTATAAGACCCTGGTCACCAGTATCCCCGAGTTCCCCGAGATCATCCGGCCGACCTCCATGACGACGGTGCAGCCCGACTCGCTCAGCAGTGGCACCAGCGCGTTCGCGTACTCTTCCGGAGATGTCGCGTCTTCGTCCGTGTACTGGATCCCGAAACCGCCACCGATGTTTATGTACTGGATGTCCATGCCCAGCACTTTCAAGCTGTTCGTCAGGTTCATCATTTTGCGCGCGCTTTCCTCGAACGGGCCGGAGTCGAGGATCTGCGAGCCGATGTGCTGGTGGACGCCGATAGGATTCAGCCCCGGGAGCTTTTCAGCGATCTCGTATTCGCCCATCGCCTGGCTCAGAGGCACGCCGAACTTGCTCTTCTTCAGCCCCGTGGCGATGTAAGGGTGGGTCTTCGGGTCTATGTCCGGGTTCACCCGGAGCGCGACGGGCGCCTGGACTCCCATGGCCGTCGCGATCTCGTTTATGAGCATGAGCTCCTGGCTGGACTCGATGTTGAACATGAGTATCTTCTCTTTGAGGGCGTACTCGATCTCGTCCGCCGTCTTGCCCAGGCCCGCGAAGACTATCTTCTCGGGATCGATCCCGGCCTTCAGGGCACGGTAGAGCTCGCCCCCGGATACCACGTCCGCCCCGGCGCCTTCATTCCCGAGTATGCGGACTATCGCGACATTGCTGTTCGCCTTCACCGAGAAGCACACCAGGTGGGGCAGTTCCGCGAACGCTTTATCCACCACATGGAAATGGTTGACCAGCGTGTTCCTGCTGTACAGGTAGAAGGGAGTACCGACTTTCTCCGCGATGTCCGCTACCCGGAGTTCCTCGCAGAAAAGGGTTCCGTTCTTGTAAACGAAATCGTCCAACAGTTCTCTCCGTGGATAGTCTGATTCCAGCCTTTACAATAGCATACAACAGCGGCGTCAGTTCATGTTATCAGCGACCTTAACAGCCCCAGGTCGTCCGGGGAGCCGGGCCCTCCGTGGGGAAGCTCGACTATCGCCGGCAGGTCCCTCAAGGCCGGATGATTGACGATGTGCCTGAACGCGTCAATCCCGATCTCCCCCGCGCCGATATGCTCGTGCCTGTCCAGGTGGGAACCGCATGCTCCCTTTGAATCGTTCAGGTGCAGAAGCTTGAGCCGGTCCAGGCCGATATAGCTGTCGAGCTCCTCGACCGCCGCATCCACTCCCCCCGGGCTCGAGATGTCGTACCCCGCCGCGAAGATATGACAGGTGTCCAGGCAGAACCCCAGCCGCCCGGGGCGACCCGCCATCTCAAACACCTCGCCGAACTGCTGGAACCGATGCCCGATAGAGGTGCCCGCGCCCGCGGTCGTCTCCAGCAGGAGCAGCGCATTCCCGGGGGCTTTCTCGAACACCCCCCTTACCGCGTCCGCGATCCTCGCCACGCCGAACTCGTATCCCTCGCCCCTGTGATTGCCGATGTGCGTGACCACCGCGGAGATCCCCAGCAGGTCGGCTTTTTTAAGCGCGCTCGCGAGCGACCCGACCGAACGCTTGAAGATCGAAGCGTCCGGGGCGGCCATGTTCACCAGGTAGATCGAATGAAAGATGACCGGGTCGATACCGCTCTGTGCCCTGGCGGCCCGGAACTCGTCCACTTCCTCTTCGGAAACCCCGGGTGTCCCCCACTGCTGCGGGCTGCCGGGGAACAACTGGATGGTCTCGCACGCGGCATCGACCCCGTTACGGACAGCCGAGACGGGCCCGCCGTCAACTTTTACGTGGTAACCGAAGCGCAAGGCTCTCCAACTCCGTCGCTACATCTTCTCCGGGGCCGACACCCCGATCAGCCCCAGCACTATCTCGAGCACCTGCCGCACCGCCCGCACCAGGAAAATGCGGGACCTGGTCAACCGCTCATCTTCGCTCACAACCCGGCAGTCGCGGTAGAAGGAGTGAAACAGGGCGGCCAGTTCCTCCGCGTAGCCGGGAAGCCTGTGCGGGGCCCTCTTCTCCGCGCACAGCTCGACGACCTCCTCGAGCTCGCCGAGTTTCCTGATGAGGTCCATCTCCGGCGCCGTCTGGAGAACGTCGAGGTCCCCGGGCTCCGGTGGCGACAGGCCCGCCCCGGATTCCTCTGCGTACCTCAGGATGCTGCAGATGCGCGCGTGGGCGTACTGCACGTAGAAAACCGGGTTCTCCGGGGACTCGCGCTTGGCCAGCTCGATGTCGAAATCGAGCGGGGAGTCGCTGGAGCGCTGCAGGAAGAAGTAGCGGGCCGCGTCGGCGCCGACCTCGTTTAAGAGTTCGTCGAGCGTGACCATGTCCCCGGTGCGCTTCGACATCGCCACCGGCTCCCCGCCGCGGAAGAGCTTGACCAGCTGTCCGAGGATCACCTCGAGGCTGTCGGCTTCGTATCCCATCGCCTGCATCGCCGCCTTCATGCGGGCCACGTACCCGTGGTGGTCAGCGCCCCAGATATTTATCACGGTCTCCAGCCCCCGCTCCATCTTGTCGCGGTGATAAGCGATATCGGACGCGAAGTAGGTCGGCTCGCCGTTCGACCGTATCAGCACCCGGTCCTTCTCGTCGCCGTAATCGGTCGTGCGCAGCCAGAGCGCGCCCTCTTCCCTGTAGGCTTCGCCACGCTCGGCCAGCATGGCAACGACCTCTTCGACCTCTCCCCGCTCGTAAAGCTCCCTCTCGCTGAACCAGCAGTCGAACGTTACGCCCATGCCCTCCAGGGTCTCCCTGATAGACGCGAGCATGCGTGGATACTCCATCTCTATGAACTCCCTGGCGCACTCCTCCTCCGAGACCCCCCGGAACGCCTCGCCGTACTCATCCACGATCCGCTCGGCGATGTCGATGATGTAGTGCCCGGCGTAGCCGCCCTCGGGCCATTCGACCTCTTCACCCAGAAGCTCCATGTAGCGCGCCGAGAGCGAGCGGCCGAAGTTGTTCATCTGGGTGCCGTAGTCGTTGACGTAGAACTCCTTCTGGACCGCGTAACCGGCATGGCTCATCACGCTGGCCAGAGAGTCCCCGAGCGCCGCCCAGCGGCCGTGCCCGATGTGAAGCGGCCCGACCGGGTTCGCGCTGACGAACTCGACCTGGACCTTCCGTCCTCCCCCGAAATCAGAAGACCCGAACCCGGCGCCCTTTTCAACGATCTCGAACAGGACGCCCCTTATGAAGGCGGGGCTCAGGTGGAAGTTGATGAAGCCGGGGCCCGCTACCTCCACGCCGGATATCACATCGGGAGGCGTGTCTAGGGAGGCGACTATAGCCCCCGCGATCTCCCGGGGGTCCCGCCCGGTTTGAGAGGCGAGGTCGAGCGCGATGTTCGTCGCCCAGTCCCCGTGCTCCCGGCGCTTCGGGCGGTCCAGTTCTATGCGGCCGGCATCCACCGCCGGCAGCGACCCGGATGCCACCGCCTTCTCCAGCGCTCCCTCGATTAACCCGATTATCTTTTCTCTCGCCATCTTCTCCGTGGGGTCAGGTCTTGAATCGTGAATTATTTCTAAATCTTTGGGGTCAGGTCTCAAAACGTGAAAAAAATCACGTTTCAAGACCTGACCCCATATCAGGGATCAGAGGCTCTTCGGTTTTTCTTCGAGGGTTACCTCAGCCGTCTTCCTGTCGTTCCCGGAGTAGTAAGTGACAGAGACCTTATCCCCGACCTTGCGCTTGCGAACAGCACTGACCACATCATCCATTCCGCTCACCTGCTTGCCATCGACCTCGACTATAATGTCACCGGTTTTTATGCCGGCTTTGTCCGCGGGCCCACCGGGGACCACCCGCGTTACGTAGGCCCCCTTTTCGACCGGAAGGTTGTACTCGGTGGCTATGCTCTTACTGACGCTCTGCCCCAGGATGCCGATATAAGGATGCGATACCGGCCGCCCCGCGATAATGTCATCAGCCACCCTCGACGCGTTGTTCATGGGAATCGCGAACCCTACGCCCTCGGAGCCTCCCGCGGCTGTGGCGATAAGCGTGTTGAGGCCCACGAGCCTCCCTCTCGAATCGCAAAGCGCCCCCCCGCTGTTACCGGGGTTTATCGCTGCGTCGGTCTGTATAAGGTCGGTCAGCACAACAGACGCCTGGTCGCCTTCTCCAGCAGATACACTCCTGTGCAAAGCGCTGATAATCCCGGCTGTAACGCTCTGCTCGAAGCCGAACGGACTGCCCACCGCCACCACCAGCTCACCAACCTTGAGGCTGTCGGAGTTCCCGAGCTTGAGCGCGGGAAGCCCGGTCTTTTCGACCTTTACCACGGCGACGTCGTTGTCCGGGTCAGCACCCACCTTCTTGCCCTTGAGCTCCTGCCCGCTGGCAAGCGTCACCGTGATCTCCTGGGCGTCTCTTACGACGTGGTTGTTCGTCAGGATGTAGCCATCGGCGCTGTAGATCACGCCTGAACCGGTTCCTTCCTGCGCGCCCGTGTCAAGAAAGGACCCCCGCTGGGGCGCGGTCCTGATGTCGATATTGACAATGGACGGAGTGATCTTCTGCGCGATGTTGGCAACCGAGACCGCTCCCTCGGTCGGGCTTACGATCTTGACGATCTCCCTCGGCAGGTTTTTCGCCCCGCTGGTCTCCGCCTTTCGCAGCTTCCCCCTCACCAGGTCCCAGGGGCTGACGCCGAAGCCCCACGGCATCACGGCCAGCACCAGGAGCGCGCCGATTATCGCCGCCACGATCGCTACCAGGAAAGTCCTTCCGACTCCGCCCCCGTTCCGCTGCTTCGTCTGGCGGGGAAGCGGCGGTATACCTGGCGGAGGTGGCGCTCCCGCGCCCTGTGGGGCTCCTGGCACTCCCCCTGTCGCCGCCATACCAGGTAAGGGCAGTGTCTGGGCCGGGTGCTGTGGCGGTACCACCGGCACGCCGGGATAACCTCCACCGCCAGCAACCGGTGCCTGTGGCGGCGTTACACCGCCACCGGGAGCGCCGGTCGCAGCAGGAGGTGTCACCCCGCCCGAAGGCTGCTGGCCCGCGCCAGCGTCAAGCCCCGGAGCACTATAGTCGCCCGGCAGCGCGCCGCCCGGTTCCCCGGGGGGCTGATCTCCTACGCGGTTATCATCCATTCTCTATGCCTCCTTGTTTCCACAAAACCGTTTAAATATACTCGAACACATGGGATCTCTGATGCCTTTTGATTCTAACATACCACGCGAAAGCGCCGGACCCTGCCAGGCGCGCAGCGGAATCCTGTAATCATTGACAACTCTTGAAAGGGGTTGACCTGTGAAAAGCGATAAAAACACAGCCGCACCGGATGGCTCAGCGATCGGTGGCGCGCCCCCCGGCCCCTTCAACAAGCGGGCGCCGATCCGCGTGAGCTTCAGTCTGTACATCATAAGCGTGCTGCTGGTCGGGCTGTTGGTTTTCATATTCATGCTCGTCCAGTACTTACCCGGGTATCGCACCAACCACAGGCTCGAGGACGCCATCAATGGCGCCGACTACGTCTACGTCGGCATCCGCATCCCCAAAGCGGAACTGCTGAAGCGCGAGGTCAACCCCCTGACGAAAGAAGTCGATATCCAGAAAATCCTCGAGGACATGGGGGTAAAGCGCGCCCGCGCCGAGATCAACCCCGACAGGACCAAAATCCCTTATGAAAATAAATCCTTGGGGTCAGATCCCAAAATTTGAATCTTTAGAAGCTCGCCTGATTCCACACATTCGTAATTCAAATTTTGGGATCTGACCCCGGAAGTTGCATTGTCAACCGACGGCCAGGCCGTACTCCGAGGCCATCTGGAGCGCGGACTGCCTCTCTTCCGTCGTCAGCCTGCGATCGATCACCGGGAACAGGCTAGCACGGTACTCCGGCCTGTACTGGAACATCAGGTTGAAATAGACGTCCGGGATGTTCTCGTGTACCCACCGCATTATTGGGCGGGTGCAGCATTCCAGGTGGCCGGGAAGCACCAGGTGCCTGAGCATCACCTCGGAGCGTTCGTATGCGGTCGTGAAATTCCTGGATACGACCTCGAAGTAGTTATCGACATCCGAAAGCTCGCTCGCGCAGGCGTCGTTGCCGTACCGGAAGTCGCCCAGGAAGATGTCGACGAGCCCGTCCAGTACCTCCATCGACTCGGCCGAGGTGTACATGTTCGAGTTCCAGACCATGGGCAGGAACCTGCCGCTTTCTCCAACCAGTTGTATCGTCTCGACTATGGCGTGCAGGTTCGGGTCGGGGTTGCCTCCCACGAAGTTCGCGTTGCGTGAACCCTGCGAGAGCCCCTCGAGCAAAACCGCCGACAGCATTGCCGGCTCTGCCCGGCGGCCGGAATCCGGATGCACCGCGATGTCCCAGTTCTGGCAGTAGACGCAGCGGAAGGTGCAGCCCGAGAAGAAGATGGTATGGCTCGGGACGAGCTCGGCCTCTTCGCCCATGTGCAGGAAATCCGAGCTGTAGCGGGATTCCGCCCCGACGCCGCAGTATCCGGTCTCGCCGGCGGGCCGGTCCACACCGCATCGTCTTTCGCAGAAAGCGCAGTGCCCGAGGATCCGGCGGGACAGCTCGAGCTTGAGGTCGAGCAGGTTCGCACCATCGAACGGTTTAAAGGCCGCATCGGCCGGCCTGTCCTTGAGCGCCCGAACCTCTGCCGTCTTCTCGCGGTTTGCCGTGGAAAGCCCATCCTCGGAGGTAGCCGACAGGTCGTGGATGCCGCCGTCAATCGACCGGGTAACCCAGTGGAGCGCGAACCTCTTTTTCTCGAGCACCGAAAAATACCTGTCGAGCATATTGACTCGATCTCCCTCCCTGTTGTGTCACAAGACAATTATATGCTCGGTCAATCCAGCACCGGTACATCGAACCTCAAAATGTTACAATTAGAATCCACATGATTGGAGCAGGGTCAAGTCCTGGTGTGATAGACCTGACGCCATGAACTGAAGTCAACATCGCGCGCAAGGTGGCTCTATGACAGATGCAGTAAGGGATGTCGTTATCATAGGAGGAGGTCCCGCCGGCCTCACCGCCGGCCTCTATCTCTGTCGCTCCCAGGTCGACACCGTCCTGTTGGAACAGGAGTTGGCTGGAGGCCAGGCGGTCTATTCCCCGCTGATCGAGAACTACCCGGGGTTCCCGGAGGGCATCTCTGGAGCGGAACTGATCGAGCGGATGTCGGCCCAGGTCGACCGGTTCGGCCTCGAGGTAAAGACGTTCGCCAGGGTGCTTGATATGTCCGATGGCGGGCCGGTAAAAACGATGAGCCTGGAAAAAGGCCAGTTGAGGGCGCGCGCAGTTATCGTGGCCTCCGGGAGAAGCCCGCGAAAGATGGGGATCCCCGGCGAGGACGAGTACACGGGAAAGGGCATATCCTACTGCGCGACCTGTGACGGGCCTCTGTTCAAGGAGCGCGTTATCATGGTGATCGGAGGGGGCGACGCGGCCGTAGAGGAAGCCCTGTACCTGACCAGGTTCGCCAGCAAGGTGATCCTCGTTCACCGCAGGAGCGAGCTGCGGGCCTCGCAGTACCTGCAGGAGCGCGCGCTATCCGAGCCGAAGCTGGAGTTCATCTGGAACTCCAGGCTCGCCGAGGTAAAGGGCGGGGACGTCGTGCAGTCCGCGGTGGTTTTGAACACCGTCACCAGGGAGCGGACCGAGGTGCCGGTCTCGGGGGTCTTCATATACGTGGGAAACGTCCCGAACACCGGGTTCCTGGCGGACCTGGTCGAGCTGGACGAAGGCGGCTACGTCGTGACCGATGAGCAGCTCGAATCGAGCGTCCCGGGTATCTTCGCGGCGGGCGATGTCCGTTCCAACCGCTTCAAGCAGGTGGTGGTATCCGCGGGCGAGGGTGCGGTTGCCGCGTCCTCAGCGCAGAGGTACCTCGAATCGATAGGCGCGCGCAAGGCTTACGAGGGGGGGCACTGACATGGTGATCGCGGTCGTCGATGGGATGGGGGGCAGCATTGGCACCCAGATAGTGCTGCAGCTCCGGCAGGCGCTGCCCGAGGAAACGGTGATCATGGCCCTCGGCACAAACGCGATCGCCACTGGCAGCATGATGAAGGCCAAAGCGACCCGCGGTGCTACAGGCGAGAATGCGGTGGCCTTCTCGATCGTTGAGGCGGAGATAATCATGGGCTCGCTCTCGATCGTGGTGCCGAACTCGATGATGGGCGAGGTGACCCCGAAGATCGCTACCGCGGTGGCTTCAGCTCCGGGGCGCAAGATACTGCTCCCGGTGTCCAACCCGCCCCTCGACCTGCTCGGCATCTCCAGGAAACCACTTCAACAGCTCATCAAGGACGCCATCGCCCTTGTTCAACGTCACTATGGATTACTGCCGGAACCTGAGGAGGGTACCGATGTGTGAAGCGGTCGTTTTCGTCGTGAAAGATGGAAAGAAGCAGCAGGTGATGGACAACGTGGTGACGGTCCATCCCGAGGGTGACAGGGTCCTCCTCACGGACCTCTTCGGCGAGCAGAAGTTGATCACCGCCACGATCGAGAAAGTCGACCTCACCGGCCACGAGATAATCCTTGGGGTAAGGTCCTGATGTGTTGGACCTGACCACCATGGGTGTCAGGCCAGAGCGTTAACTGGCGGGGGTTGTTAAACCTTTTCGCAAGTTCAGGGACCTGACGCCAGGTAGTCGCATAAATTCACGATTCAAGACCTGACCCCATTGCTCAAGGTTTCGCGTGAAATCCCGAGAAATAAAAGTAAGAGCGGATGGCGGCCGGCTAAAGGGGGCATAGCAATGGGAAGCCCGGGCAAAAGCAGTGGTTGGAGCACGGGGAAGATCCTCGCCGTCGTGATTCCGATCTGCCTGGTGGTCGCGGTGGTCGCGGTAACGCTGATCCTTGTCCTCGGCAAGGACTCCGGAAAAGAAAACGCGGATGACAAGTCCGGCAGACCGCCGACCCAGGAAGAGATAGTCCAGACGTACGAGGATATCCAGAAAGAAGCGGAGGCCGCGGTGCAGGAAGCACAGGTCCTTCAACCGGAACAGGCCACCACGAACCCTGCCGTCTACGAGCAGGAACTCGAGCAGGCCAACACCACGTTCGACGAACTTGCCACGGACGTCGAAGAGGCGGCCACCTCGGTAGAGCAGGCCGCCGGAACGGTAATGGAGACCTCGCAGGAATACCAGCAGCTCTATTCGCAGATCTCCGCGTATTACGCCTACGTGGAGGACCTCACCAACCAGGCGGTGAGCCAGGTGGATTACCTGCAGTCCGTGGTCCCGAGCCTGCAGGAACTCGAGCAGTGGCAGACGGTCATGCAGCGTATGAGCAGTACTACCCTTCCCGCCAAGCAGCGCGAACTCGCGGGGCAGTTGAGCGGCAGTGCACAGAGCTACGCCTCGCGCCTCCAGGGGACCACCCCGCCACAGTCTCTCTCGGCCTACGGCGCCAGCATGCAATCCCTGGCCGGCCAGCTCTCGGGCATAAGCCAGCAGATGGAGCAGGCCCTCGCCTCGGGTAACAAGGAGGCGTTCAACTCGCTTTCAAGCCAGATGAGCGCGAGCATAGGCCAGGCCCAGAAGCAGCTATCGGCCGACCTTACGGCCGCTTTCAGCGGCTACAGCGCCCAGCTAGCGGACCTGGGAAACAAAGTAAGCGGCGCCATCCCAAAGCCATAGATAAAGCCCCCGGTGCGATAACTGAACGCGCGCAGATCATCTGATGGCCGCACGCGGCCAGGCTTCACATCCTGAGCCTCTGCCTACGTTGCGCCGGCACCGACACTCTGATATATATATCAGGCAACAGGGTCAAGTAGGCCCAGGGTCTAAAAGAAGAAACGCGCAAGTCTAGGCCACGAAGGCCGGGTTCCGGTGGGAAACTGGTTATCGGTGGCTTTTTTTTCGCCACCGGAAAGGGTGGTCGGATTGCATATACCTGACGGATTCCTCGACCTGAAAACCTGGGGCACGCTGTACGGTGTCTCCGGGGGCACGACTGCGTACGCCCTGTACAAGGTCAGAGACAGGCTCGACGAGGTCAAGATACCTTTCCTCGGCATTGTGGCCGCCTTCATATTCGCGGCGCAGATGCTGAACTTCCCTATCGCGGGCGGAACCAGCGGGCACTATGTGGGAGCGCTACTGGCCTGCGTACTGCTCGGTCCCTGGGAGGGCTTCCTGGTCATGGTCGTCGTCCTGCTGGTCCAGGGCCTGTTCTTCGCCGACGGGGGGATGACGGCTCTCGGAGCCAACATCTTCAACATGGGGATAATAGCCGGGCTCCTCAGTTACTACCTGCTGGCGCTCAACAAGGGGCTCCTGTCCAGGCTCATGGGCGAGAAAAAGGCACTCCTGGTCTCCGTGGCATTTTACTCATGGCTCGCGGTCGTGCTGGCTTCAAGCGCGTGCGCTGTTGAGCTCGCCATCTCCGGTACGATGCCGCTGGGGACGGCGCTTCCGGCGATGGCCGGCGTCCACGCCGTGATAGGTATCGGCGAGGCGATTATAGGCGTCGTGGTCTGCGCCGTCGTTCTTCAGGCGCGGCCTGACCTGGTCGACGCCTACCACTTCAAGCCTGAGATGCTGGGAACGGTCACGGGGGAGGTGGCATGATGGCAGTCGATTCCAAGAAGATGTTCTCGAAGAAGAACGCTTCCCTGTGGGCGTTTTTCGGGCTGGCGCTGCTGGTCGCGACGCTCCTCGCGGTGTTCATCTCACCGTACGCTTCGAAAAGCCCGGACGGGCTCGACAGGTTCGCCGAGACCCATAAGGAATCTCCCGGCTTCCGAAAGGCCGAGGAATACAGGCCCGTGTACAAAGGCTCACCTTTCTCCGACTACACCGTTGGCGGCGTCAAGAACGAAAAGGTCTCGACCGGCCTCTCGGGGTTGTTCGGGGTCATCATCACCGTAGTGGTCGGCACCGGCCTGGCAATGCTGATCGCCTTTTCAGGCTCACGACGAAAGAAGAAGTCAGCCCCAGATGCGACATGACTACATCGACAGGTACAGCAGACTCGAAAGCCCCGTACATGCGATCGACCCGCGTGCCAAGGTTTTAGCGCTGTTCACCCTGTTAATAGTCTGTGTCACCACGCCTCCGGGGGAATGGTGGGCGTTCTGCATCTACGCGGCCATCGTCGTTGTCATCGCGACGGCCTCGAGCGTTCCCGCCCGCTACCTGCTGACACGGGTACTGGTGGTGCTGCCGTTTATCCTGGTCGTTGCCGTGTTTGTGCCGGTCATGCACAAAGGGGGAGGCTCGGTCGACCTGGGGCTGTTCCACGTGTCCAGGGGCGGCCTGGTAGTCCTCTGGAACGTGACAGTCAAATCACTCATAGCGGTGTCGTGTCTTATCCTCCTCTCGTCGACCACGCCTTTCGCGGACCTGATGCACGCTCTGGAGCGGCTTCACATCCCCAGGTTCTTCACCCTTGTGGCGAGTTTCATGTACCGTTATCTTTTCCTCATAATCGACGAAGAGGAGCGGATGAGAAGGGCCCGCGACTCGCGCAATTTCCGGGGGCGCTGGATATGGCAGTCGAAGGTGATCGGACACATGATCGCGTCTCTTTTCCTGCGAAGCCAGGAGCGCTCCGAGCGTGTCTACAAGGCGATGTGCGCACGCGGCTTCGATGGCACCTTTCCGCGCTCTAAAGAGAGCAAGATGAGCGCAAGCGATTTCTTTTTCATGTTCATGGTCGCCGCGGCAGCGGTGGCCGGAAGGCTGGTAGTGATTTGGACGTGATACAGCTGGCCGACGAGGTCGCGGTCAGGATCGACGACCTGCGATACCGTTACCCCGACGGCACCGACGCGCTGAAAGGGGTCAGCCTCACGGTACGCCGCGGTGAATCGATCGGCATCCTCGGTCCGAACGGGGCAGGTAAATCGACACTGGCGCTCCACCTCAACGGCATACTCACCGGCCAGGGCCGGGTCGAGATAATGGGGTTCGAGGTCAATAAGAAAAACATCCGGCGGGTACGGAGCATCGTTGGGCTGGTGTTCCAGGACCCCGACGACCAGCTTTTCTCCCCCACCGTGCGCGATGACGTCGCCTTCGGGCCTTTGAACGAGAGGCTCCCCCCCGAGCAGGTTGAACGCGCGGTCTCAAGGGCGCTCACTTGGGTGGGGATGGAAGGGTCCGAGAAGCGCTCTCCGCACCACATGAGCTTCGGGGAGAAGAAGAGGGTCGCGCTCGCCACCGTTCTGTCCATGGACCCGGACATACTGGTCCTGGACGAACCTGTCGCCAACCTCGACCCCAGGGGCCGCCGGGAGTTCATCGAGCTCGTGAAATCCTTGAGCGTCACCAGGCTTGTGATCACCCACGACCTGGACATGGCGCGTCAGATCTGCGAAAAGGTCGCCGTGATGGACAGCGGAGAGATCGTGGCCGAAGGTCAGACCTCTCATGTACTCGGGAACGAGGCCCTGCTGCAGCGCCACGGGCTCGCCTGATGCCGGTGTAACCACTTGCCTGTGATAAAATGAGGGGCAGATCGACACACCGGTGGTAGCGCCATGATCGAGGTTAAGAAGCGAAAAGTCCTGCTCATAGACGACGAGGTGCCTCTCCTGGAGGTCATCAAGACCAGCCTCGAGATCGAGGGTTACGAGGTCGTGACCGAGATAAGCGGGGAGACCGGGATTGTCTCCGCTGTCGTAGAGCAGCCAGACCTGATCATTCTGGACATCATGCTTCCCGACATCGACGGCTGGGACACCTGCCGCCTGCTGCGCTCCGACCCGCGCACGCAGTACATCCCCATCATCATGCTAACCGCCCTGGGCGAGACGCACCACATCGTAAAAGGATTCGAGGTGGGCGCCGACGACTACCTGGCCAAACCGTTCGAGAGCACAGAACTTTTCGCGCGCATCAAGTCGGTGCTGACCAAGGCAAGCAAGGGTATGGCGGTCGATCCCCTCACGAAACTTCCCGGCAAGCACCAGATATACGAGGAGACCCGCAAGAGGCTGGAGAAGAGGGGCAAATTCTTCGCTTTCCTCTACATAGACATCACCAACCTGCGGCTGATCAACGACCGGTACGGCATAGAAAAGGGTGACAACGTCATACGTTCCGTGGCCCATATCCTGCGCGACCTCTTGATCCCCGACGAGGAGGAGTTCCTGGGCTACATGGGCGAGGACGATTTCGTCATGCTCTCGGTCCCGCTGAGGGTTGACCAGATCTTCAGCGGCCTAACTTCCAACTTCGACAAGGCGATCTGCGAGTTATGCCCAGAGGTCCTGGATGAAAGCCACGGCCATCCCGAGAACCAGGTCACGATGGCGATGGCGGTCGTCACGAACGAGAGAAAGCAGTTCGGCGACCCGCTGCAGGTGAAGAACATCGCCCTCGAGGTCCTCAAAAAAGCGCGGAGCCAGCCGGGGCATTCATTCGCGGACCTCAAAGACAACCCCGTGTAAAGCGGTAACCTCGCCCTCACATCTTGAGACTGGAAAAACAGAAAAGCCAACGACCGTTGGCCAGTCCTCAAATCTCTGAAACAAAAGCCCTGGCCTGTTGGCTCGCCCCCCGGAACTCCAAATAAAAAAAGCCAACGAACGTTGGCTTTTTGCTAAGGGGCGGTGGGCTAGGGGGCGGGATGGGCGTTTGCTTGAGGTCTGACGCAGGTGCACTCCCCCTATACCCACCTTAGGGCGAAATCATCGAACTTCATCCAATGCGGTGAAGTTCGAGTGCTTTCAAACGGTCAGCCTCCCTTCCCTTACAATGCAACCTACAATGGTGTCACCCCAGTGTATCGGCCGCGGCCTTGGACAGCAGTATCCACCGCAGGTATGAAAGATCGCGGCAGAATGGTGACTGACCGGTAGTACCAATGGGTAGGAAAAACGCCCTGCAGAGCGGTCGGGGACCCAGGAAAAGTGGCATGACAACAGCTGGGCGGGGTCCCTGAAAGCGGGCATAAAAAAAGGTGCTCCGCAACCTTCTGCGTTCACCTTAAATACCATTATATCATGGAATCGCCCGGAGTCAAACAATACAGGCAAAACAACACGAGATCAACGAATTACACAATATATCGTGGGCCCTGTCGGCTCCGGACCTCAGAAATCACAATATATTGAAAGGGCTCGATACCGCTTGATGCCAGCGCGAAAGAAAAATCTGAGAAAATCCGTGGTTTTATGCGCCGGAGCATGAAAAGGGGTAAGGTCCTAGTGTGTTGGACCTGACCACCATGGGTGTCAGGCCAGAGCGTTAACTGGCGAGGGTTGTTAGACCTTTTTCGCCGTTTCCGGTCTCTGCACGCTCCAGTACATAGAGCTTTGAAAGAGAGGGGTCGCATGAATTCACGATTCAAGACCTGACCACCATGGGTGTCAGGCCAGAGTGTTAACTGGCGGGGGTTGTCAGGCCTTTTTAGTGCTACCGGTTCCTGCTCCTGCGGTTCGGCGGCTTGGGGGCGAAGGCGCCGGTGATGGTCTCGGGCGTGAAAGCCGAAGGCACCTGCCCGGTCGTCGCGTAGTCGTAAAGCGCCGTCGCCAGTATCCCGGTAAGGGTCGCTGAGACTATCCCGAGCGCGACCCAGTAAAGGAGCACTACCGCTGCCACAGGGATGATTACGGCCGCCTCCCTGGTAAGCACCGCCAGCGCGATCGGCACCGCTCCCAGGAGCGCCAGCAGGAAGAAGATGATTCCTATTGAGAAGCGCGCAACCACGTTCTCCCCCCATATACGCTTGAACATGCTGGCCGACTCCTTTATCGAGTCAATGGCCCCGTGTCCCTGGAAGATGATGATGGGCACCACAAAGAACGTTATGAGGTTCCACGCGACAGCCAGTACCCCCGCCAGTAGGTTTCCGATGATGCCGAGCCTCTCGCGAACCATCCTCAACACCATGCCTACCGTGGCGTTTATCAACGCCCAGGCTGCGATCTTCCCAATGTTCTGTAAGGCCACGCTGAAGCCGTCGGAGATCGAGGGGTCGCCCCCCTGCAGGCTGACCTGGGCGCAGGCTATAAGGCCGGTGTTCATAAAGATGACAACAAACGACATCAGGAAATAGAAGATGAAGAGGAAGGCGTAGAAGACCCACTGGTTATCGAAATTCCCCCCGGCGAGGCCGCTCAGGAACACGGCCGGTGCCATGATGGCTCCGAGCAGTATAATGGCGGCAATCCCTGATATCACGGGGAATATGGCCAGCTCTTTATGATCGCGCAGGACCCTCCAGCACTCCTTGAGAAGCTGTTTGCTGTTGGACCATGTTCCTTTCATCGCGCATCCTCCCGGTAGTGGTGCCTCATGGCCGATCCCGCGGCCTACGAGTAAATTCGGCATACCGTCTATATACTTTAGCATGAAGGGGTAAGGTCCTGGTTTGTTGTGATAAGGGGTCAGGTCCTGGTGTGTTGGACCTGACCACCATGGGTGTCAGGCCAGAGCGTTAACTGGCGGGGGTTGTTAGGCCTTTTCGCGCAAACCGGGGTCAAACAGCTCTTTGCGCTGCATCAGCTTTGATTACGGTCTACGCAAAGAGTGGTTTGACCCCGGTTTGCGGTGGTTTCCGGTCTCTGCACGCTCCAGTACATGGAGCTTTGAAAGAGAGTGGTCGCATGAATTCACGATTCAAGACCTGACCCCAGGGGTCGCATGCGACCTGTCGGTTGGGTTCGAATCCAAGGAGTTCTGGCAGATCCGCTTCGCTCATCTGGCGGAGAGAGTGGGATTCGAACCGCCCCACGTTCCCTCTAGGGAACGCGGTGACCCCGAACGTGCGTGAGGTCGAGTACGACCTGTGGCGGGGTTCGACCCACTACCTCAGCCCTGGCGGAGAGAGTGGGATTCGAACCCACGAGGCCCTTGTGGGGCCCACACGCTCTCCAGGCGTGCGCCTTAAACCAGACTCGGCCATCTCTCCAGCACAAAGTCTAGCAGGTGGATATCGACTTTGCGACCTCATGCTCAATCGTCCAGCCGTGGATTGCGCGAACGCAAAGTCGTGTTTGACCCCGGTTTGCGCCGGTTTGCGCAACGAAATGGGCGCCGGCTTGTTGCCGGCGCCCATCGCCCATTCCGTTATCAACCGGTCTCTTCTTATGGGTCGATGCCTATCGAGTCATGAGCCGCAAGGCGGAAGATGCCTGAGGCTGAACTCCAGTACATGGCCCTCTCGGCGATGACCGGCTGGTTGCTTGTAACCTTCGTCGACACGCTCCAGTTGTTGGCCACGGTGTTGGCCACGTTGAAGGTCTCCCTGGTGTTGGGCTGAAGCACCTTCGATGGGCCGTTCTTCGGGCCGTTCTCGGTCATGTAGACGATCTGTATGTTCGCGGGCAGGGTGCCGGCGTTCTGCAACAGCACCCAGGTCTCGAACCCGCCGCGGCTGTCGGAGCCGGTCGAGCCCTCGGCCAGGAACCAGGTGTTGCCCGCCTGGGTCACCCCGATCGAGTCGTGCGCCGCCTGGCGGTAGATGCCAGCACTCGAGTGCCAGTACATAGCGCGCTCGGCGATTATCGGCTCGTCTGATGTGACCTTGGCAGATACGCTCCAATCGCCCGGCACGTTGGCGGCCACGTTGAACGTGTCGCGGGTGCCCGGAGCAAGCGTCGGCGTCGGGCCCGCCTTCGGACCCTTAGGAGTCATGTAAGTGATCTCCGCCTTGGCTTCCTTGGTGCCAGGGTTCTGCAGCAGTATCCAGCTCTCGAACTGGCCCTTGTCGTCGGCGCCGGTTGAGCCTTCTGCCAGGAACCACTCCTTGGCCGCGTCCTTGACCCCGATGGAGTCGTGCGCCGCCTGGCGGTAGATCAGCAGCTCACCGGCAGCATTCTGAGCATGCCAGTACATGGCGCGCTCCGCGATGATCGGTTCCGCCGAGGTCACGCTGGTCGATACGCTCCAGGTATTCGGCACAACGTCTGACACGTTGAAGGTCTCCCTCGTGTGCGGCTTCAGCGTGGGACTCGGGCCTGCCTTGGGGCCTGCCGGAGTCATATACGTTATCTGCGGGGTCGCTTCCTTGTCCCCCGGGTTCTGAAGCAGGATCCACGTCTCGAACCGGCCTTTATCGTCGGCGCCGGTCGAGCCCTCGGCCAGGAACCAGGAGTTCGCGCTGTCCATCACCCCGATGGAGTCGTGCGCGCTTTCCCTGAAGTTCCCGCCTTTGTTGGCCCAGTACATCGCCCGCTCGGCGATAATCGGCTCGTCAGAGGTAACCTTGGTCGAAACGCTCCAGTTGTTGGCCACGGTCTGGCCGACGTCGATGGTGGTCCGGGTGTTCGGCTTGAGCGTGACCGCCGGTCCAGGCACCTCGCCTGCCGGTGTCTGGTAAGTCAGGTTCGCCTTCGCTTCCTTGGTTCCCGCGTTCTGCAGCAGCACCCAGGACTCGAAGTTGCCGTGGCCGTCAGACCCGGTGGAACCTTCAGCGAGGTACCATATCTTCGAGCCGGGGATCTTCTGCGCGGCCGCAAGCGGATTGTCTATTGTGACTGTGTTCGAAGCGGTCACGAGCGCTCCCGTCCCCCTGTCCTGCAATACCCCGAGGTTCTTAAGGTCGACTTTTCCTGTCGCTGGGAACTGACCGCCGGGTTTCAGCGTCGCCCGGTAGGTCACTGTCTGCGACGCAGAGCCGCTCTCCAGCTTGCCAATCTCCCAGGTTAACCGGGCAGGGCTGCTGTAGGTAGCGTTACCCGAGACGTCGCTGACCTTGGATATTATGCTGGTGTCCAGGTCGTCGGTCAGAACAACGTCGTTTGCCGCGGTGTCGCCCGCGTTCCTGTACTTCAGGGTGTACTCGAGGGTGTCCCCGGGAGATACCTTGCCGTTCCCGTCCGCGTCAACGACGAGCTTCGAGCTCTTGGTCAGTTTAAGGTCGATCCTCGCGGAGAAATAGAACCAGTCCACGTACAGGTCGCAGTAGCCGCCGGGGTTGGGGTTTGTCTGGCCGGGTGCGAAAGGTGGCATCCAGCTGTCTGCGTTCCACATGTCGACCTTATACGTTGTGGTATCGAGCGTGACGAATTCGGCGATGTCCCTCGTTACGTCGTCCCACGACTGCCCCTCGGTGTCGGACAGTATGTCCGTAGAGGTCCAGGCGGGGGGATCGTCCGGCGGCAGCGGGTCGGCCTTGAACTTATACCCTACAAGGTCGTCCGCCTCTCCATCAGAACCGATAATGCCCTTTGAAGCCGAAGGCAGGCGCTTGCCGTTTATCGAGAAGTCCTCTACGTCAAAGCCCTCGATATGTGAGCTACTGCCATCCGCAACCCCACCCGGATCATCCTGGTCGGGCACGTCCATGATGTTGCACCCGTCGGCTATGCAGACGAACCCGCTGGTAATGGACGAGCTGGTATATACGACCACCAGGCTTGCCCCGAACATCCCGATGTGAGGGTTTTCATGCGTCGGCGTATTCCCGGCATTCATCTTGAACCCGGGTTGGATCTTGTACTTCATGTTGTAGCCATTATCCAGGTCGGGCGTGACTTCGTCCTTGAAAAGCCCGGTAATGTCGGCCCTCAAGAGCCTGCGGTGGTCGCCGGCGTCCATGAACTCGCTGCCCACGAGGACACCGGTCACGGGCTTGTCTTCGAATATCATCTTTTTAACAGAGGTGCCGTCCGGGTCTTCCGGGGTCACGCCCTCGTCCAGACCGTCTCCCCCTTCCCCGAAGTTCCCGGCCCAGTAGAGCAACACCTTCTTGATGTTGCCTTCCGAAACATCCAGCGGGATGTGGTTTATCTCGGTGTTCTCTTTAGACAGGTCCGCATAACCCGCTGGCGGCTGCGTGGGTGGATTCTGATAACTGAAGTTATGAAACCCGACACCGTCGCTTGCCACCCCGACGTTCCCGCGGGCCTTCAGGTAAGGCTTTGTTACCCCATCCCTTCCCAGGTCATCGAATTGTGTTGGGTTATACACAAGGCTTTTTGCCTTCGCCCGGAGCGAGCTCGCCGCCGTGAGTGCCGCCGCCATGGAAAGTACCATGAGCACGGCAACCATTACCGCGATCGCCCTCCTTCCAATTACTAACTGATTCATAAGTGCCTCCTTTTGTGCACCGGGACTCCGGCCTGCTTGCTGGAATCCCCCATCCTTCACTTACCCCGTCAGTCCCCTCTTTTTACCGCTAACCTTAGCACCCCCCTTGCTCAGGTGATGAGTATCTCCTGCTTTAACTCCCGCCGATCAACATCCCTGGCAACTGGCAACGCTTACCGTCGCGCAGGCAGGCCGGGATCGGCAGATTGTGATTGTTGGTTGTTCCCGGACAGGCGGCACCGCGCCGTCCGAAAACAGGAATCCCCTGGTCCGGTGTCCCGTCATCGAGGCACCGGCAGGAACTGACATGTTGAAATTCAGATAAGAATGATCGCCCTGTTATGACTCCGCCCTCTTTTTTAACCCCCTCCTGCCGGCCCCAATCCGGCAGCAGGTGCGCACCTTTCTTTCTCTATCTCCTTATCCGCCTCAGACCTCTTGCATATATGAACGAATAAAGAACCCTAAAGTAACCACTTGTATCAGGCATCTTTGTCGATAGATGCTGACCCAAGCTCCGCATAGTGAAAGGGAATAGGTACAAGACTAATCAAAACAACTTCAACAATCAAGGTTTTCAGTCCAAGCCATCCCTTACTTACTATCACCGTTTTTTTCGGTGTTCATCGCTTTCCTGTAATACGCCCTTTCCTGGAAAGCGATGCCACCGCGGCGGCAATAACAAACGATAGTACAACTTACTACTGAAGTCAATACTGGATACTTAAATAACTCGTTTTTGCCCGGTTTCTTCCTAGAGAACCAAATAATCTGCCGGATTGGCTTGACGCGGGAATCACTATGTATATCATATAGGGCGTAAACGCTTCAATTAGAAATGCTGGCGGAGCGTTGATTTTCAGACATCCTGCAGGTATTGACTATGCAGGAGGGGAAGGGCAATTGCGGCGGTGCCTTACAGGACTTACATTCCTGATAACGGTATCGTTGCGAACCCGCACAGACTCGCGAATCAAGGCGCTCGCGATAGAATTAGAGTCCCTGATGCTGGAACCGGGGATGGGGTCCAGGGGGATGAGCGATCAAGCGGCGCAGGTGCAACGAAGGGAGGGCTTGGCATGCCGGAAAAAGTGAAGCGGCCTGGGGGGAAGGTCCGGCGCAAACAAATAATCGAAGCGGCTACCGAGGAGTTCGGGAAGAAGAACTACCACTGGGCCACTACGAAAGAGATCGCGGACAGGGCCGGGGTGTCCGAGAGGACGGTCTTCTTCTATTTCAATAACAAGAAAGAGCTTTACAAAAATGTCTTCGAGCAGGCGTTTAACGATTTCATGCAGGCCGTAATGCGGGCGAATCCGCCGATGGACGACTTCAGGACTTTCTTCAAGATGACCGGACGTAACCTGATAAGTTTCATACATGAGAACCCGGTCAAGGTAAAACTCCTCATGCAGGGCATCGACGTGATGGAAGACCCTGAGCTCAAGGAAGATTTCATGAAAATGATGGACGCCTACTACAAGTTCGTCCATTCGTTCGTGGAGCTCGCGCAGCAGAGAGGAGAGATCTCAAAGGACGCCAGCCTGGATGCTGTGGTAGTCCTCATGGCGGGAGTTTACGTTATAGCCGTCTACGCGGAGATCCTCAACCTCGACTGGTTCCGGGCCCCGGAACACGACGAGATCGACGGCATAGTCGACTACTTTATCGATAACATCACCGGCGCAGAAGTCAAGCCGATGTCCCCGGCGGCCAGAAAAGACGCCGCAAAGCTGCGGAACGAGATCAAGATGAAGGGCGGCTTGAACTAGAGGGAAGGGCGGCTCGATGATAGTCCATGGGGTTTGCCCTGGGACCTGGCGGTAGGTAGGAAGTCGGAAGGCCTTCGCTTGCCTTCGCTTGCTTATCCGGAAACAATTTTGAAATCCAGGCAGGGGTTTCTGGATTTCTAACGAATGAAGCACTTGCGGATCGAGAGATGTGGTATTGAAGCAGTCATAACAAGGTGGTTACAGGCCCCTGACATCATCGGCCGAAGGACACGATTCTCACGAAAAAGGGAATTAAGGGACAGGAAGTCAGCAATTATTCAAAGACCATGGTTATGGTATCGGGAACATGCAAAGCAAGCGACAGCCGTAAAGCAATTATTGGGGGGTGATCCAGCGGCAGGCGTGCTGCTGATTGACCTTAGATAATAACTGGTCGGGTTTGAAAGGAGCGAGCACTATGAGGTTGAGAAGATTTGTCTACGTTTTTGTCCTTGCACTACTGTTAACGTCGGCGGTATTGATCACGCAGGGGTCTGCGACTCGGGCGAGCGGTACGATATTATGCAACCCCAATCTGGTACTGACCAAGTCATCTGCAATTGTGGACACCAATGCTGATGGCAAATTAAACCCCGGTGAGAATATCAACTATACGATCAAGATAAAGAACACTGGGGGTGGTCCCGCAACCAGTGTAGAATTCAACGATACCATCCCAACCAACACTGCGGTGGTGCCTGGAAGCTTGACAACGACCAGCGGTACGAAGGTGTCCGAGAACCCGGTGAAGATCACCGGCATGAGTGTGAACGTGGGGGCTACGCAGACCGTAACCTTCTCAGTACGCGTTAATTCGCCGCTGGAGTGCACCGACATCATCAATCATGCGTTGGCCAAGTACTCTGGGGTCACGAAATGTTCCAACTATGTGACCGATCACGTCTACTCCGATGCCAACGTGTGCATCTCTAAAGCAGTTTTGCCAACCGGAGACGTCAACCCCGGTGACACCCTCAACTACACGCTGACCCTGACGAACACCGGCACCAGAAACGCCACCGGCGTACAGGTGGACGACACCATCCCGACCAACACTGCGGTGGTGCCTGGAAGCTTGACAACGACCAGCGGTACGAAGGTGTCCGAGGACCCGGTGAAGATCACCGGCATGACTGTGAACGTGGGGGCTACACAGACAGTAACCTTCTCCGTCAAGGTATATAAGCCGCTGGATAACGGCACCATTATCACAAACAAGGGGAAAGCCACCTACGATCCAGACGGCCCAGGCGGCACTTGCCCAAAGCCGAACACGAGCGTGTGGAGCAACGAGGTGACCAACAAGGTCGTCTCCGCGCCCATCCTGGGTCTTGTCAAGGCGGTAAGCCCGGTCGGGGACGTCAAGCCTGGTGACACGCTTGACTACACGCTGACCCTGAGCAACACCGGTGACATGAACGCCACCGGCGTACAGGTGGATGACGCCATCCCGGCCAACACCACGCTGACCGGGAGCGTGGCCTGCAGCGACCCGGGCGCTCTGATAGATCTCGTGATTCAGGTGAGAGTGACGAACATAACGGTGAACGCGGGTTCCTCGGTTACCGTGACCTTCTCCGTCAAGGTGGACAAGCCGCTTGCAGACGGCACGATCATAACCAACAGCGGCATCGCGACCTACGATGACAAGCCGCCCGTACCGAGCAACGAGGTGACCAACAAGGTCGTCTCCGCACCCATTCTGGGTCTCACCAAGGCGGTAAGCCCGACCGGGGACGTCAAGCCTGGTGACACGCTTGACTACACTCTGACACTGAGCAACACCGGTGACATGAACGCCACCGGCGTACAGATAGATGACGCGATCCCGGCCAACACCAAGGTGGTACCTGGAAGCGTGATCGCCTCCAACGGCGCCGTGGTTACCGAGGATCCGGTGAAGGTCACAGGGATGACCGTGAACGTGGGGGCTACCCAGACCGTGACCTTCTCCGTCAAGGTGGACAAGCCGCTTGCAGATGGCACGATCATAACCAACAGTGGCAGCGCGACCTACGATGACAAGCCGCCCGTACCGAGCAACGAGGTGACCAACAAGGTCGTCTCCGCACCCATTCTGGGTCTCACCAAGGCGGTAAGCCCGACCGGGGACGTCAAGCCGGGTGACACGCTTGACTACACGCTCACCCTGAGCAACACAGGTGACATGAACGCCACCGGCGTACAGGTGGATGACGCCGTCCCGGCCAACACCACGCTGACCGGGAGCGTGGCTTGCAGCGACCCGGGCGCGCTGATAGATTCCGCGCCTCCGGTAAAGGTGAAGAACATAACGGTGAATGCGGGTGCCTCTGTTACCGTGACCTTCTCCGTCAAGGTGGACAAGCCGCTTGCAGACGGCACGATCATAACCAACAGCGGCATCGCGACCTATGCTGACAAGCCGCCCGTACCGAGCAACGAGGTGACCAACACTGTCCAATCAAGGTCCGACCTCGATGTCACGAAGGCGGAGAGCGAAACTGGCGATGTCCAGCCCGGAGATGAGATCGATTACACCCTTACCATCACTAACTCCGGCGATATGGACGCAATGGGTGTCGTTTTCGAGGACACCGTCCCGGCAAACACAACGCTGAAACCCGGGAGCGTCTCCGCTTCGGACGGCGCAGACGAGAGCACGGCTACGCTTATCAAGGTTACCGGGATCACTGTGCCCGCCGAGGGTGGCACTGTCACCATAACCTTCGGTGTGACCGTCAATGACGACGCGCCCAACGGTGCAATCATCTCGAACCAGGGAAAGGTGACATACGATCCGGACGGTCAAGGGCAGCTGCCACCGGAGACCGTTGAATCAAATATAGTGACCGCAACCGTTGTGAACGCGCCGGTGGTTCCAACACCGCCAAAGCCACCCGTGCCGCCGACAGCACCCAAGAAGATAAGCACCAAGTGGTACCTGTCCGAAGGCTACACCGGCAAGGACCTCTACTATCCGGGCGAGAGCTTCGACACGTACATACTGATAGCGAACGCCACCAAAGAGACGGCCAAAGTGGAAGCGACGTTCATGCGCGAAGACACCAGCCCGGTGGTCAAGAACTACGAAGTTGCAGGGGAATCGCGTTATACGATTCACCTGAACGAGGTAGAGGGGTGCGCGAACCATCACATCTCCACCAGGCTCCTCTCGACAAACGGGGTTGACATAGCGGCTGAGCGTGCCATGTACTTCGATTACTACGGCATACCGGGTGGACACGACTCCATCGGGGTTACCGAGCCAAGCAGTACGTGGTTCCTCCCCGAAGGTTACACGGGAGACGACAACTACCCGGGCGAGAAGTTCAACACCTACGTGCTGCTCGAGAACCCGAACGACGGAAAAGCCAGCGTAGATGTTACCTTCCTGCGTGAGGGGACGACAGCCGTACCCGTGAAACTGACGCTCGATCCTCTCAGCCGTCATACCATCAAGGTGGATGAAATCGAAGGGTGCGAGAACAGCCACATATCAACCCGTGTGAACTCTGATGTCCCGGTGATCGCCGAGAGGGCCATGTACTTTAACTACTACGGGTTAACCGGAGGACACGAATCTATCGGCGCCGCCAAGCCCGAGACCGAGTGGTACATGCCCGAAGGGTACACCGGTGAAAACAACTATCCCGGTGAGAAATTCGACACCTATGTCCTGCTGGAGAACCCGAACGACAAGACCGCGACGGCAAATGCCACGTTCATGCGCGAGGGCGGCACTCCGGTAGAAGTCGCCTACAACCTGCTTCCGCAGTCCCGCTTCACAATACGCCTGGACGATGTGAAAGGCTGCGAGAATGCGCAGGTGGCTACGCGAATCATGTCTGACATACCCGTGGTGGCAGAGAGGGCGATGTACTTCAACTACCACGGGAAGATTGATGGTCACGACTCTATCGCGGCGATTAAGGGCGCTCACTGGATCTTGCCTGAAGGGTATACCGGTGACGCTAACTACCCCGGTGAGGAGTTCGACGCATACGTGCTGCTCATGAACCCCAATGACAAAGAGGTAACCGCCGCGGTGAAGTTCATGTCTCCACCCAGCGGCAAAGGACCGGTACCCAACATCCTGGAGGTCAGGCAGTACAAACTCCCGGCGAACAGCAGGTACACCATCCATGCTGATGAAATTCCCGAGCTGGCCAATATCGCGTTCTCCACGGAAGTCACATCGATGGATCCGGATTCACCGATCATCTGCGAGCGCGCGATGTACTTCAACTATCACGGGATCAAAGGTGGTCATGACTCCATAGGCTATGACCCCTGATAGAACCCGACCCAGAAGAGAGAAGCGCCGGCATTCAGCCGGCGCTTCTTTTTTTTACGATCATTACCACGTTGGACCGCGTCCGGTCCTGCCCCGTAGCCCCTTTTTCCTGCTATAATCCTGAGCGCGGACCGGGGCGGTGAGCTCGCAGGATACTGTTAAACCCAGGCCAACAGTCTGATGCCGCCACACCCCCAATGGTGATCGTGAGGCAGGGGCCAGATGAGCAACGCGGATGACAAAACCCGGGAAGACCCACTCGGTGACCTCGTGCCCGAACCCCACCGGGAAGAAGCCGCAAGCGCTTCCGAGTTGTCGAGGAGACCGGCGGAGAACGGCGACGATAAATACCGAACGCTCGTCGAGAACCTGAACGAAGGGATATGGGCAATAGATGAAAACGCAAAGACGACATTCGTCAACAAGCTCATGGCCGATATGCTCGGATACACCGTCGACGAGATGCTGGGAAAGTCCCTTTTCGACTTCATGGACGAGCACGGCGTAGAGCTGGCGAATCGAAATATCGAACGTCGCAGGCAGGGCATCAAAGAGCACCACGAATTCCAGTTCCTCAAGAAAGACGGCAAGCGGATATTCACCAGCCTCGAGACATCACCGGTCTTTGATGAGAACGGCGACTACACCGGTGCGCTGGCCGCGGTGCTGGACGTTACCCAGCAAAGGGAACTCGAAAAGAAGCTCGAGGAATCGGAGCGGAAATACCGCGGCCTGTATGAATCCATGAAAGACGGCGTGGTGTTCACCGACATGGACGGCAGCATACTGGACACGAACCAGGCTTTTCTCGACATGCTCGGCTACACTGCCGAGGAGGTAAGGCGGTTGACTTACCAGGACCTGACCCCCGAGAAATGGCACGGATTGGAGGCCGATATCGTAGAGAACCAGGTCAGGGCCACGGGGTTCTCCAGGCCGTACGAGAAAGAATACGTCAAGAAAGGCGGGACGGTGTTCCCCGTTGATGCCAGGGTATGGCTGATAGAAGACGAGCAGGGAAACCCTGTCGGGATGTGGGGCATAATGAGGGACATCACCGAGCGCAGGCAAGCCGAAGAGGCTCTGGAAAGGGCGAACATAGAACTGGACGGATACGCCCACACGGTATCCCACGACTTGAGGGCCCCGCTGGCCAACATCGTTCTCGCGAACTACACCCTTCAGGAGCTGCTCAAGGGCCCTCAGACGGATGAGACGAAGGAAACCATTTTCGATACGGCCGAAATCATCTCACGGAACTCAGAGCAGATAAGCACGCTGATCGGAGACCTCCTCTCCCTCGCTGAGGCGGGCCAGAAGCCAAGGGAAGTAAGTGTTGTTGATGTCTCGGATGTGGTAAGGGCGGTGCTCGAAGAAAGGTCAAGGGAGATAAAGGAAAAAGGCATCCTGGTCAGGGTGGACGAAAGGCTTGGAGAGGTTACCGCGCACCCAACCCAGATGTACCAGCTGTTCTCTAACCTTATCGGTAACGCGATAAACCACAACGACAGCCCTGAGCCGGTACTGCAGATCTCCTACCTCGGGGATATTGAAGCCGGGATGCACCGGTATCTTGTCCGGGACAACGGCTCCGGCATACCGCCCGAGGACACGGACAACATCTTCATTCCCTTTTTCAAGAAGGGCAGAAGCGGTGATTCGGGCATCGGGCTGGCCACGGCGGAGACCATTGTCAGGGTTTACGACGGAGAGATCAGGGCTTACAACGACAACGGGGCCTGCTTCGAGTTTGCGGTCAGGGACTTCGCGCACAGCAAGCCCGTGCCGCAGGACCTCTACCGGGAACCCTGAAGAAGTCAGTGTTGCGAATCACCTCACGTAAAGGAACCATTCAGATTTTATGGAAAAAGTATTGGCATTTTGGTGACCATGGAAAATAATAGAGAGCTAACCAGGACAGCAGCGTAGAGATTAGGGGGGGAATGTACGAAGACCAGGTGAGCGAGGACCTGTACGGGAAGGACGAGCAGATAAGAGCGCTCGTGAACCAGTACCTGCACTGTACCTGATCCGGAAGTCCGCCCCCCGGCTGCAGGCTTTCGATTAGCAGTCGTTCGCGCTCGAAGTCATGCGCGACTGTTGCCCATCCTTTGATAAAGGAGGTTGCTGAGTATGCGGGCAGGTCTTGATCCACGCGTCACTGCATGGGAAATCAAAGAGCCTGATTTTCCCTCTTCGGGGACCCTGAAGGAAAAGGCCAGGGGCCGGACACGGCAGACGCCCGACTGGACTTGAGTGCAATCACGGGATTCTTCCAGGGGGGTTCATGGCCGATAAGAGAAGCTACAGGGAGCTGTCCCACTCGTCGAAACCAATCCTGATCCCCGGGGCATATGATGCCTTGAGCGCCCGCATCGCGGAGCTGGTAGGGTTCGAGGTCCTGGTCGTCTCGGGCTACGCCACGACCGCATCGCTCATGGCCAAGCCTGATTTCGGCCTGCTCACGCAGACCGAGGTGGTCTCGACCGCGCGGTACATCGCCCAGTCCATCGATATCCCGGTCATCGCCGACGCCGATACCGGGTACGGGGGGCCCATCAACGTGATCCGGACCGTGAAGGAGCTCGAGGGCGCCGGTGTCCAGGGCATGATCATCGAGGACCAGCTCTGGCCCAAGCGCTGCGGGCACATGGTGGGAAAGAAAGTGATCCCGATGGAGGAGTATGAGCAGAAGCTGCTCGCCGCGCTCGAGACCAGGAGCGATTCGGAGAAGTTCCTCGTCACCGCCAGGACCGATGCGCTGGGGCCCCTGGGGATCGATGAGGCCATCAGGCGCGCGAACCGCTACCACGACCTCGGGGCGGACGTAATCTTCGTAGAGGCCCCCAGGGATAAAGAGCAGCTGAGGATCATCCGTGAGAGCGTCCCTGGACCCCTGGTGGCCAACATGATCGAAGGGGGCTTGAGCCCCATCCTGACCATCGAGGAGTTCGAAGAGCTGGGGTACCAGTTCGTGGGCTTCGTGCTCTCGAGCATCTTCGCGGCGGCGAAGGCCATCATGAACGTGCTGACCGAGCTGAAGGAAAAGGGCACCACCCTGGGATACGAGCCGCAGATGGCTACCTTCGAGGAGTTCACGAGTATCGTAAAGCTCCCCGAGTTCTTCGCCCTCGAGCAGAAATACTCCATAGAGGAGTGACGGGGACGGTCGATGGGCGCCACCATGGCAGAGAAGATCCTGGCAAGGGCGTCCGGCCGCGCGGATGCCGGGGCCGGTGATTACGTGACCGCCCGGCCGGATTTTGTCATGTGCGGGGAGTCGGCAGCCGGGGTGTACGTGCGGATGGCGCAGGCTGGCGTGGACACCGTGTGGGACAGCGATAGGATCGTCCTGTTCCTCGACCACTACTCCCCTGCTCCGAGCGTGCGCTCCGCGAACATCCAGAAGATGGTGCGGGAGTTCGCGCGGCGCTTCGGCATAAAGCATTTCTACGGCGAGCGCGCCGGCATCTGCCACCAGGCCATTCCCGAACTCGGGTTCGCCGCTCCGGGGCGCCTCATCCTGGGAACTGACTCACACGCCACCACGTACGGCGCTTTCGGGTGCGCCGGCACGGGGATCGGGTTTGCCGAGATGGCATATGTCTTCCTGACCGGAGAGCTGTGGTTGAAGGTACCCGGTACGATAAAGTTCATCATCTCCGGAACGCCCGGGCGCTATACCATGGGCAAAGACATCATCCTGCACATCGCGGGCCGCTTCGGTGCTGAGGCCGCGCAGTACAGGTCCGTCGAGTTCCACGGCCCCGCGGCAGGCGCGCTCCCGCTGTCGTCCCGGATGACTATGGCGAACATGTCGGTGGAGATCGGCGCCAAGTTCGGACTCTTCCTGCCGGACGAGTCCGTCTTCTCCTACCTTGAGGGGCGGGTGAAGGGGGACTTCAAGCCGGTGTTTCCGGACCCGGACGCCCTGTACGACGAGGTCCACGAGGTGGACATCGAAGGGCTCACGCCGCGGGTGGCGCGCCCTCCCAGGGTCGACGACGTGGTTCCTGTGGACGAGCTCGAAGACGTTTCCATCGACCAGGCCTACCTAGGCTCTTGCACTAACGGCAGGCTGGACGACCTCGCCGCCGCCGCGGAGGTATTGAGGGGCAGGAAGGTGCACGAACGGGTCCGGCTCATCGTGACGCCGGCCTCCTACGAGGTCTACAGGGAGGCCATGGAGCATGGCATCCTTGCCGCCATGATCGACGCCGGCGGCTGCGTCTGCCACCCCGGCTGCGGTGCCTGTTTCGGGGGCCACATGGGGGTACTGGCGCCCGGTGAGACTTGCGTGTCGACCACCAACCGCAATTTCGTCGGCCGCATGGGCAGCCCCGAGGCAAGGATATTCCTTGCGAACCCGTATGTGGTAGCCGCCTCCGCGGTTGCGGGCAGGATCGTCAACCCGGACGCGCTGTGACATGGGAGGAAGGAACGCCATGCGGGAGATACAGGGCCACGTCTGGGTCTTCGGTGACAATATCGACACCGATGTGATCGCACCCGGGGCCTACCTGGACGCCCCCATGGACGAGACGGTCAAGCACGTGCTTGAGGCGGTCCGCCCGGACTTCCCCTGCGGATTTCGGCCCGGGGACATCATCGCCGCCGGCGCCAACTTCGGCTGCGGCTCGTCGCGCGAGACCGCACCGGAAGCCCTGAAGACCATGGGGGTCGGCGCCATCATAGCCCGCTCGTTTGCCCGCATCTTCTTCCGCAACGCCGTAGCGCTGGGCATCCCCGTCCTGCAGGTGGAGCGGTCGCCCGCGGCGTTCTCGCAGGGGGACATCGTACGTGTGAACATCGAGGACGCGGCGGTGCTGAACCTGGCCACGGACGAAACCATCGACGGCATCCCTCTCTATAAGGACATCCTGGACATCATCCGGGTCGGGGGCGTCATACCTCTGATGAAGGAGATCGTCGAAGCCGGGAGAAAGCCGGGTTCCTGAGAGGCCGTGTAAGTCACATTACCTGCACGGAGCCTAAACAGGTGAGCACAGTCCCCGTAATACCTTGCAGGAAGAGGGACTATGCTTTATAAGTTATGCGATGTGCAACAACGTGTGAAGGATAATCGATAAGAGCGACGAGGGAGTGGCCATGATTGCCGAGAGATACACGGACTACATGTACAACCTCGTGGACAAGGTAATTAAAGAGATCGGGCCCAGGGAGCCCTGCAGCGAGGAGGAGAAGGAGTGCGGGCGGATGTTCGCCCGGGAGATAGAGCCCGTGTGCGACCATGTGGAGACTGAGACTTTCACCTGCAGCCCGACCGCGTTCCTTGGCGCGTTCCCTTACCTGGTTTTGATGTTCATCACGGGGGTTGTCCTGTACTTCTTTCTACCGCCTGTCGCGGTGGTCATGGGTATTATAGGTCTAACTATTCTGGCTCTCGAGGTGATACGGTACTGGGAATTCCTCGATCCAATCTATCCCAAAAAGAACGGGGAAAACATCGTGGGTTACGTGAGCCCACAGGGGGATATAAAGAAACGCGTCTACATCGCCGGGCACTTCGACTCCGCGTATGAATTCAAAATATTCTACTGGTTTAAGACCCTCGCCCCAGCTGTAATCATCGCGGGAATCTTGACACTTCTACTGTTCACGGGATTCAGCCTCGCAAGAGCGATAGCCGAACCTGTCGGCATTCCACAGGCATCAGTTTTCTGGATACTCGGTTATGTGATCATTGGCCTGTCTCCGGTCGTTCTCGTCTTCGGGTTATTCCACACCAGTGACGTTGTCCCCGGGGCCTCGGACAACATGTCTGCTGTCGCGGTCGTGGCGGGTCTGGGCAAGTACCTGAAGGACGCAAAAGAGAAGGGCGAGTTCTTCCCGGAGAATACCGAGGTCGTGCTCCTGGGCACGTCATCAGAGGAAGCCGGGCTGCGGGGGGCCAAGCGCTTCGCTGCTAAACACCTGGAAGAATCGAAAACCCTCCCGACATACGCGATCGTCCTGGATGGGATTAGTGACGAACGGCATTTCTCCGTAATGCAGAAAGAAGTCTGGTTGAGCGCGAAGATGGATCCATATCTCGTTGACGTCGCAAAAGATGCGGCAAAGGATAACGGCTTCGAGATCAAGTCAGGGGTGCTTCCCCTCGGCGCAACAGACGCGAGCGCCTTCTGCCAGGCGGGGATCCCTGCGGTCAGTCTCATCTTGACGGACAACACGACACTGGTGCCCTATTATCACACAAGGCTCGACACCATGGAGTGCGTGCGGCCTGAATCTCTTACCGTCTGTCTGCAGACGGTCATCGACATGATCCGGAAAATCGACGCGTAGAGTACTGCGACCCGGTCTTCTGGTGAATCGCAGGTTTAGCCGTCCTCATAGAGTTTTCGTCTGCGCTAATTCCGGCGATGTAGAGTTCTTTTCCTTAGCATTCCCGCAAGGTTCACGTGCTCTGCTTATCGAAACAACCTCTAGAGTCCTGGCTGGCAAAGGAGGGGTGCCATGTACTTCGCTTACACAGAGGCAGCACAACAGGCCCTGCACAATCTTCGCAGCACCAGCCACTTCCAGTGGTACTTGATTCCGCTACTTGCTTTCGTCCTCTATGTCTACATATCCGAGGTCGAGAAAAAGAACTGGAATATCGTCATGGCCGGCCTCGCGTTCTTCGCGCTGGAGTGGCTTTTCGAGATCTGCAACGCGCTGTGGCTGCACGTTACGAAATACTCCGCTGTGTGGGTAACCCCGGACCAGTCCGCCTACATCATCCTGGCAGGACTGACGATAGAGATCTGCATGATGTTCTCGGTCGCGGGGGTCGCCTTCTCAAAGCTCCTCCCAGAGGATCGCAAGATGAAGATCCTCGGGGTCCCCAACCGTTGGTTCCTTGCCATAGTCTTCTCGATTTTTTGCGTTTTCATCGAGGTGATACTTAATTTCTGGGGTGCGCTTGTATGGTCATACCCATGGTGGAACTGGCCCAACGTGTGGCTCATCATAATAATCGGCTATTCCCTCTACATGTTCTTCTCCTTCTGGATACACGACATGGACTCGATGAAAAGGAAGGTCGCGATCGTCTCCGGGGTGTACGTGCTGGACATCGTGCTGCTTGTTGTCTTTATGGCAATACTGGAGTGGATCTAAGGCTTCAACCGGCTCGTGACCTGCCGTTGAGGTAATCGGCCAGCAGTTCCAGCACCGTCGGCATGTCCTCTCGTCCGAAACCGAGGCGGAAATGTTCGTCGCCATATCCGAAAATCTCCGATGGGACAAGGAGCACTCCCGTTATCTCCAGCACTTTTCGGCAGAAGCTTCCTGACCCTCCCCCTGAAAATACGCGGGGGAAAGAAACCGTGCCGGCGATCGGTTTCACACAGCTGAAAACGTCGCCGTGCTCTGAGAAAAATCGTTCCAGGAGCGCCAGGTTTCGCCTCAGCCTTGCCAGGTTGTCGGCGACAATTCTTTCCCAGGCTCTGAGCCCGATCAGGGCGAGGACTTCGCTCGGGGCGCTGGAGCAGATCGTCGTGTAGTCATGCAGATATGCGATTTTTTCAAGTAACTTCGTATCCTTTGTTACCAACCAGCCGATACGGATCCCCGGCATGCTGAACGCCTTGGACATTCCCGATAGCGAGACAGCGCGGTCATAGCGCTCGCAGGCTGCAGGCAGCCGGGTCGAGGGATCTACCTCGAGATAGCGATACATCTCGTCGGAGAAGAGGTAGGCCCCGCACTCCCTTGCGATTTCGATGACGGCCAGGAAGTCATCGAGCGGCGGCAGGTAGCCGGTCGGGTTATGGGGGAAGTTGACTATGATTGCTCTCGTGGTCGGCCGGACCAGTTCAGAAAGCCGATCGACGTCGAACTTCCAGACCCTCTCCTCCACCGGCTCCCATTTATCGACATCACAGCCGAGCGCGACCGCCAACTCCGAGAGCGCCTGGTAGCCCGGGTGCGTGCACACGACGTGATCGCCATGCTCGAGCATCGCGTTCATCGCCAGGAAGATAGATTCGATCGGAGCGGCCACGTGCACCAGGTCGGGGTCTATCCCTTCGTAAAGACCGGCTATCTCGCGCCTGAGGATGGGCGACCCCGCATATTCTGTGTACCCGAGCTTCAGGCCGTCCCATAACGCCAGCCCCTCGTCGTCGGCCAGGTCCAGCGCCGCGGCAAGTGAAAGCGGCTCGCAGTCGGAGCTTGTGAGCGTGTAAGGCGCGGTGAACTCGTGCCGCGCGAAGAACCGCTCCAGCTCGAAGGTGCTTATATCCATGAACCCTCCAGCGCAGTTTTTACCAGAGACAGTATAACAATTGAGAAATATGAAGGGGTAAGGTCCCGGTTTGTTGGACCTGACCCCAGGTTTTAATGGAAGGGGTAAGGTCCTGGTGTGTTGGACCTGACCCCAGGTGTTGAATGACCCCAGGTGTTGCATGAAGGGGTAAGGTCCTGGTTTGTTGGACCTGACCCCAGGTGTTCGCATAAATTCACGATTCAAGACCTGACCCCAGAAGAGGTCAAAGTCACGACGCACCTTGTTTCATCCGGCGGACGGTCTCTAAGTCGTACGGCCCGTCTTACCTCTCAGAAAGTTCCTTATCGATGTAAGGGTAATGTTTTCACCACCATACAGGATCAACTGCATACTCGGTGCGTATAGATACATCAGAGGCTTTGCAGAAAGCAGGAGATCGCTGATTTCAGAAGCCAGCTGGTTGGACGATCCTAGAGTGAGCTCGGCATTCCGGTAGTCGAAGCTTAGTGTGTACTGCATCAAGTTCACCTTGACCTCGGCGCATTGCGGCTGTTTCTGCGGGTAGGAGTGGATGAAATTCTTCATTACAGCGGCTTTGAGCGCCGGTATCTTGCGGCCGCTCGAACGCAGAATCAGGTCGCCGTCCGCTTTTGCCTCGCATGTGACCTTATTATCTTTGTCTTCGAACTCAATGGAAGCCAGAGAGGTCTCACACCCGTAGAAGACCTCCGTCTTCCGGAGGGCGATCTCGGTGCTGACAGGGACATGGTGGAGGTACGTGTAGTAATCCATCCTGAGCTGCTGCCTGAGCATGTTGTAGCCCGGTACCGGCAGGAACGGCGAGTTCAGCACCGGGGCCACGAAGAGCTCGTTATAAGGACCGACGTCAGTGTCCATGTGCTCAAATACCCCGATCTGGACGGCTCCCACTCCCGGCACTACCTGAGCGGGGACGAACCGCCTGTCTGGAAGCGACTTCCTCAGCTTTGACAGAGATGCCGGGAAAACGCAGGCAAATCCGCGGGATTCCCTGTAGAAAATCGGTAGTTTGACTTTGAATTCACCAGCGTACGTTTCGGCCTGATCAACCCCAGAGAAGAAATCGTCGGCCATCGGACTCCCCCCTCCAGCTCATCAGCTACGTTGCCCGTCTTGGACTGTATTCACGGCAATAAAAAATGGACAAACGCCACATTGGTGTACACGATTCTATCACTCATGAGGGGGTTACTGACATAATGTGGCGGATAGGGTGGGATTCACCCCACGCTACTTCAGAGCGTGGTGACCCCGTGGACTGACGCCCACCACGGTTTTCGAATATGCTGACGTTCGTCTATTATTTTTAATACGCTATGGTTTGAGTGATACACAGGACTGACAGGGGGGCCATGGAAACCGAAGTGTGCCTCTGCGATGGCCTCGAGGAATACTCCAGGGCGACTGTCATCATCGGTAATCTCGTGATGGCCGTATGGATAGGGCTGGGCACAGCGGCCTGTTACTTCTTCAACCATGTCGTCGCGTGGGTTTTTCTCGCCGTGGCATTATTGATGGTCTTCGTCGTCCTCCGCAAACTCGTCTGTACGAATTGCTACTACTACGACAGGTGGTGTTCCACCGGCTGGGGCAAGCTCTCCGCCCTGATGTTCAAGCAGGGCCGGCTCGAGAAGTTCAACGACAGCATAGGCATCAAGCTCGCCCCTGCCACCTACGGGCTGTTAACCCTGGCCCCGCTGGTGTTCGGAACCATCTCCGCCGTCAGGGACTTCTCCGTGGTAAAGGTCGTGGTCCTTGTCTGCCTCCTGCTCATCGGCTTCTACAGCGGAGCAATCAGCAGGAAGAGGTCCTGCGCCCGATGCAAGATGAGAGGTTTTTGCCGCGGGAGCGCGATCAAGCCCGTTGAATCCGGGAGTTCGTAAATGGCTAATGAGCCGAAAAGTTTCCGACAGGGGAATATCCAAAAAAGACAAGCAGCGGCCGGCGTGGTATCCGGACTCCGCCACGATTCCGGCCTGAGTACAGGGTGGATTGCCCGTGCACCAAGAAAAGGCGCAAAAGGCACGGCCGATGCCCGGAGTGCTACGAATATCATACAGGGGGCAGACGCCCCCCGTACTGCTTGAGATGAATCGCGGTCAAACAAAGCAACCCATTTGACACCGGAATACGGAGGACACATTGCGAGAATATCATCATATCGGGATACCTACGGACAGAAAGATGGAAGAAGAATCTTACAACGCTGAGCTGAAGTTCTATTCGTCGGGTTTCGACGCGAGCCCCTACGGAATCGAATGGATGCGCTTTGAACCCGATTCACCTCTCCCGGAACTCGTGAAGAATGTTGCCCACATCGCTTTCGAAGTGGACGACCTCGAACCCGAACTGCGCGGCAAGGAAACCCTCATAGAACCGAACAGCCCGTCGCCGGGGGTGGAGGTAGCTTTCATAATCGACAGCGGCGCCCCGGTAGAGTTTCTGTGTTTTATAGACAGGAAGAATCAGGGTTAGCGAGGCACAACGTGCTTTCAACCACCTTCAAGAAGTTGTTGGCGTCTTCCACCGCGTTCGTCTCGGCACCCACATCGGTACTTGCTTCTTGTACTCGAGGTATTCATCGCCGAATCTCTTTTCCAGCCCTTTTTCTTCTGAGTAGTGGAAGTAGAGCGTATTCGCTACGAAAAAGATGACCGCCCATATCAGGATTCCCGCAGATCCAAGAACCAGGGCTTCGCCCAGCAGGGTGATCAACACCCCGGAGATCATCGGGTTTCTTACGTGAGCATAAATTCCCCCGGTGATCAGTCTCGAAGTGGGGTCCCATGGCGCAAGGGTCCCCCGACCGATCAGGATGAACATTCTTATCGTGATAACCATGAGAAGAAGTCCGATCAAGCAGATCAAGGCTCCGGCTGCTATCTGGAATGCCTTAGAGAACATATTGATCCCGAACGGTGTCCGTTTCGAGAGGAAAAGAATTAATCCCGAAATTATCACCAGGGCGGAGAATGGCAGTACTAGCGACTTGACTTGCCTCATGGCGGTTACTCTAGCACAGTCCGTCAGCTGGCAGGGTGGGCAGCGCGAGACCCCGGGTCTCATTACGCTGGCTCTGACGAATTGTGGAAATGCAGGCGGTGATGATTGTAGAATGTGGAAGATTTCGTGCGATATGGTTTGGGTACGGTGCCCGGCCGAGGAGTAGTGTTCGACATGTCAAAGATCCTTGCGGTGATCCCCTTGGCTCTCACGATGAACCTGGGGCCACAGATCGTAACGGGGATTACGCTCATCACCACGAAAAACCCGGTCAAGAAATCCCTGTTATACCTGGCGGCGGCCATGGTTTCCGCCACTTCGATCACGTTCATCGCGTTCATCATCTTCGGGCTCGTGAAGACGTCTTCTCATACAAGTGGAAACTCTGGAGCCAGCCAGATACTGAACTATGTATTCGCCGCGTTGCTGGCGCTCCTGGCCGTCAGGATTTTCCTCAAGCGCAAGGAGAAGAGGAAGCCGAGGTGGTTGTCGGCGACACAGGAGGCCGGGCTAAAGAGAGTGTTCCTACTGGGCCTGATTCTGTATTCCTTTATGCCCACGGACATCGCGAGCACGTTAACGGTCGGACAATACCTTGCGTCTCACAAAATGAAATACTACTCGGTGTTTCCTTTCCTGCTTCTGACGCTACTGATAGCGGCAATGCCGATCCTGTCTTATCTCCTGTTCAGAAAGCGAGCCGAAGCGGTAATGCCAAAGGTCCGGGACTGGCTCGATTCACACGCGTGGATCGTGAATGAAGTAGTGGTAATCTTCTTCATTGTCATGATCCTGTTCACATAACCTGACTACATGGATTGAGGGGCACCATTGAGGAAAATCGCTGCGCGCCAATGTGGCTTCCTGCTCACAGAACGGTGCCGGGCCATTCATTACCACTCGGCGATGATCGTGTCGACGGTGGTCCCCTGGCAGGTGCCGGTGTAGAACCCCCACTCGACCCAGCCGTGCGAAGTCCTGAAAGTCAGGTAATAAGTTAGATCTATGTCCCCTTGCTGGAACCGGTAATCGCTTGCGTCCGCAAGGTCCAAGCTGAAATCCGCCACTAGCTGCCCGTTGAGCGTTAGATCTACTGTTGCGGCGCCGGGAATAGTACCGCCTGCGAGAACACTCATGGCTTTGAGACCGGTACCGGGGAAACTGTATTCCTGTAACTGGCCACCGATTGTCACGTCGATGAACACACTGCATGCTCCGGTGGCAGGGGGAAGTGCGGCCAGGCCTGTTGAATCCCCGGGTGACTAGTGCCTTCCCGGACCATCAAGTTCGTTTGCAGATGGATCGCCGTTTTCCAGACCCACGGTACCGTCCACCGTCCTGCGGGATAGCACGATCGCTCCGAACACGATCAGGGCGAAAGCGGCCACCCTTAGCGCGGTGAGGACCGGGCTCTTTGGTAAGTGCTCATTCAATGCAATCGTGCCCACGATTATCGGCACGCATACGACGAGGCCGTTGTATATGGGCGCAACCACTACCGCATTGCCCCTCTGGAGACCCGCCTGGAATATGAAGAAGCCCAGCGGGTAAGTCAATACGCACGCGGGCAGCCATAAGTACCAGTGGCCCCCGAAGTTGCCCATGAGCAGCCGGGAGAAGACGGCGGCTATTCCGATGAACAACCCCCCCGCGACACCAAGGCCCGCGGCAATGTTCCCCCTGCCCGAAAGGGTCAGGGCAAGCGGGACCGCGACTGCCATAATGACGACTGCGCCCGCAACCACCCAGAGCTCCAGCGGGTTGTATGTTTTTTCCTTCGGCAGGCCCTCCGCCAGGCTGGCGGCCAGAAATATCACGCCAAGCGCCGTGATGCATATCGCGAAAAAGTCAGCCCGGCCCGGCTTTTCGCCGAGGTTCTTGATTGCCAGATAGGCGAGAAGCGCAATGCCAGCGGTGATAATGGGTTCCACGATGGATACAGGCAAAAAAATAAGCGCAACCATGAACAGGGCAGTCCCGAGGGCGTCCATGCTCATCGCTACCAGCCACGGCCGGTTGGTGATGAACTCCCTGATGACCCTCCACGATAGCCGCAGCCTCAGTCTGGGCAGGGCGTCTACCGCCTTCTTCTGCATGTACGTCGAGTAGTTGACGCAGAACGAGGCTGACAGCGCTATCCCTATCGCCAGAACTTCCTTCATGACTACCCCCTGCACGACTCTATCAGGGAAAAGGCCGCACCGGAATCCAGGGCCCGCAGCAAAGGTGCCTGGCACAAGTGTTGCGTTGGTAGAGGCTACTGCTCGATTCAAGCTAGAATGACGAAGTTACGCTAAAGTGATGGGGGTGCAATGGTTATGGCAGATTACGTCCTAGTACACGGTGGCCAGAGGGACGGTAGCGTCTGGGATAAGGTGGTTCCCCTGCTCGCAGAACACGGTCACAAGGTGTTTGCGCCCTCTTTGTCTAAGCCTGAGAATTCCACCCTCAGCGAGCATGTCTCCGAGGTATGCAGACTCTTAGTAGATGAAAACCTGAACAGTATTATCCTTGTCGGACACAGTTATGCCTCGCTGGTTATAACAGGCGTTGCGGACAGGATGCCTGAAAGAATCAAACACCTGATATATGTCGATTGTGCGGTCCCCGTGAATGGAATGTCACTATACGGGATGTTCGAACCTCTCGGTATCACTTCTGAAGAGTACGGTCTGCCTCAGGACCCTCCGTTCCTCGAACCACTTCACTTCGATGAAGAGAAGATACGAAGGATCCCGAAGACTTACATCCACTGCACACAAAGCGAGTTTATCGCCATCGGCAAGCCGTTTTTCGAGAAAGTCGTGGAGAACGCGGAACGGGACAACTGGGACTATTTCCAGATAGACTCTGACCACCCGTGCATGATTTCGCATCCGAATGAGTTAGCCGAGATACTTCTGCGTGAACAAGACTAAGTAGAAACCTTCACGTCTTTGATTGGGGAATAAACTAACCGTAGGTTCGAATTTAGATCTCACCCAAAACAGAACCGGTCAGGATTTGGCTTTGGTTTGGTATAGCGTAGATGGTGGGATTCACCCCACGCTCCAATGGAACGCGGTGACCCGAACGTATGTGTACTCAAACCGGGGTCCAACCCGGGGCCAAACACGCTTTTGCGTTTTCACCCGGGCGGGGCGCAAAGAGCTGTTTGACCCCGGTTTGCGCTGAATGTCAGCACTTTTACTAACCACTGGGTGTCAGTGTCATCCTGATGCCCCCCTGGAACCGGAAGAACTGGCGGTCAACCTGCCGGATGCCGCATCGCGCAGTAACGGATCACCTCGGGATCACGGCGGAGGCGTTGCCGACGGAGACCCGGGTCTCGTCCTGGTTCTCGCACCATATATCCAGGACCACGAAGTTGTCCTCTTTCCTCGGCATGAAATGCTTTTCGGTAACTACCGCGTGTACGGTTATCTCGTCTCCAGGTCTCACAGGCGCGGTGAACTTGCCTTCCAGAGACCTCATGAACCCACCGGCCGGATAAGCCCAGTCGGTTACTATCTTTCCCATGAACGACAGTGTCATCATGCCGTGGGCGATGGTCGTGCCTTCCCCGAGTAGGTTTATCTCTTTACAGTATTCGGGGTCGATGTGGATAGGGTTGAAGTCGAGCGAAGCCTCGGCGTTCTTCGTTATCTTCTCCTGGGTCACCACTTTCGTCTGTGGAGGAAGCTCGTCCCCGAGTTCGATCTCATCGAAATGCAGCTCGTTGGCCATATCTCGCCTCCTGCTGTCGCGTTCTATCGCGGTAGGATGAGCCCGCCGGTCCAGATGCACACAGTCTCATCATTCTGGTTCGATATCCGCATCGTGCCGATCGCGTACTTCCTGCCCTTCTTGATGTACTTGTCCGTCATCCGTGCCACGCAACGGAGGGTATCTCCCGGCCGTACCGGAACGCCGAACTCCAGCTTCTGGCCAGGATTGATAGCGCCCGGCATCTTTATCCATATCTGAGGCGGGGTAGTTGCGAAGACTATGGGAACCACTATGGTGGGGGGGGCTATCATCCCTCCGAACTGCGATCCTTTTGCGGCCTCCTCATCGCAGAATACGGGGTTAAGATCCTCCGTACCTTCCGCGTACTTCAGTATCCTTTCCCGGGTGACAGTGAACGGCACCGTCTCGTATTCTTCTCCCACCTCCAGTTCGTCCCAACTCCTCTGCTCCTGCTCGTGCACGAAGAAGTCTTTCTCGAACCACTCGGGAAGCTCTTCCTCTATCATGGCCACACCCCCCGGTCCATTTGCTCTGGTTAACTGGCCCCGGTCTAGTTGACGAAACGTCGGAGCGCGTCGCCGCATATGGTAACACTTATCCGGTATTCCCCAGATGCCTCCACCAACCACTACCAAGACTTGCCAACGCCGAATATGTCTTATTTGAGGGAAAACTGGCGGAGAGGGTGGGATTCACCCCACTCACCCTCCCTTCGCTCGGGTGAGCGGTGACCCCGGGGGTTTCTGCCGGTCGCTGGCTCCCGGGTGGCTCGAATCCCACATAGCGGGTTTGCCTCGCTTCGCTCGGGTGGCGGAGAGGGTGGGATTCACCCCACTCACCCTCCCTTCGCTCGGGTGAGCGGTGACCCCGGGGGTTTCTGCCGGTCGCTGGCTCCCGGGTGGCTCGAATCCCACAT
>Ga0315274_10000391_pt1 | contig 68623 bp, 49 predicted proteins | sample YL17G02_20_MG_FD_203700 | JGI IMG/M metagenome (GOLD analysis project Ga0315274, IMG submission 203700) | Sediment microbial communities from Yellowstone Lake, YNP, Wyoming, USA - YL17G02_20 | ecosystem: Environmental > Aquatic > Freshwater > Lake > Sediment | place: USA: Wyoming | collected... | reverse complement strand
AGCGCCCACTTGCCGTCGTAACGCGCTTCGCTCTTCACTTTCTCTTCGTCGATCGTGAAACGTCGGCCGCTCGCACGAACGTAGCGCCGGCAGCCCTTGTTTCCAACCAAGGACTTGTCGCCGCGCTTGAGGGCGTCGCGAAGCGCGGCCACGATGGCCTCGCGGTCCGAGCGATCCTTCTCGGCCTGGTCTTCGTTGAGGTAAACGATATGGCGCCGGCGAGCGCCTTCCTTCTCGTCGCCAGTCCATACCTCTTTGACCTTGAGGGGCGAGGGATCCTTTTTGATCCGGCTCTTGGGATGGACCTCCTCGTAGCGGCCCCCTCGCGAGAGAACTTCCTCGCGCACTTCTTTGACGAGCCGCATCCGCGCGCCCAGTATGTATTTCCACTCCCGTTTTTCGATCTGGCGAATCGTCCCCCCGCTGATCATGCCCCGGTCCGCCACGATCGAGACGTTGCCCGCCTCGAACTGCTCGCGCAGCCGGTCGACAACCGGAATGAGCGACCGAACGTCGGCCGCGTTGCCGGGCCACATCTCCGAGCAGATCGGCCGGCCTTCATGGTCGAGAACCACCCCCGCCACCATCTGTTTCAAGTCGGGACGATGGTCTTTGGAATGCCCGCGCCGGCCGAGCGATTCGCCCCCCTCGCCCTCGAAGCAGATCGACGTCGTGTCGAAAAACGCGACGTCCAGCCTCGTGAAGAGGTCGCGCTTGAGTTCGAAGAATCGCTCCTCAATCAACTCTTTCACGCGCCGCGGCGCAAAAAGCGTCGCGCCCCGCTGCTCCTCGCGCGGCAAAGGCGATCCCAACCACGCCATGGCGCGATAGAGATGCTGAAGGGCCAATCGCTCCGCGCCCGCGACCGCGCAGCGCTCCTTCCACTTCTCCGCGGCGCGATCGCCGCCCGGATCGAACAGCCGATGCAACACGGCGAGGAAAACGGCCCGCTCGACGTCAAACCCGAACTTGCGCTCGGCGAGAAGATTCTTAAGCACGCGATCCATTCCAAGTTCTCGCCACAACCGCTCAAAAATCAGCGCGGGGCCAATGCGGCGGGTTCGCGTGGCGAGCGACTCGCCGCGTCGGTGCGCTCCGAGCGCGTCCAGGTCCCTGGAAAATCGACCAAGGGAATGGAAAAGGGCGTCGAGCCGCCCCGAGCCCTCGAGAACGTCCAGCCGCCCCAGGTTGTGGAGGACTTTCTGGCGGACCTTGCCGTCCACCCAGTTGTTTTCGACGATCATCAAGTAGGTTCGCTCCCCGCGCTTCTTGGCCCTGACAAACATGGCCGCCTCCTTCGTTCCATCATGAAGACGGCCATATCCGCCCAAGACGTCAATCCATACCCTCGCATCTCGCACATATTGTGGCACTAGGTTTCTGCGGCGGGAAAAACGCGCCCATTGAAAACGCTCGACTTACGCGCCCAAAACCCTTGATTTCGGCCAGCAACTGTCGAAGACTGGTCAAGCGCTTTCTCGATGGCCACCCGCACATCGGCGTGAAGATCCCGCTTGGCGACGTCCCGGCGGTTTCCCAGGCAGTGCCCGCTTACGGAAGGACCGTCTTGAGGATACTCATGTGCTGTCCCTTTCTGCAAACGCGCCTGTGTTCAGAGACACGATGGATCTGGCGCCCGCCGCGAGGAGGGCGGCGTTGGCGGGATGGTCGAAGGTGTAGAGGGGTTTGCCGGCGGCGAGGAGTTGGCGGCAGAGGGTTCCGATCTTGCTGTCGGGCGCGGCGTGGGTGACCACAACGGCGACGGCCATGTCGGCGACAAAGCGGTTGCGGATCGCCGCGGTCCCGGCCGTGACTCGGCGGACCTTATCCGGGAACGGGGAAACCACCAAGAGTCGCCCTTCGTCCACGGCGGCGCGAAGTTCCTGTGGAATGATCTTGAGCAGGCCGCGCGCCAGACACCAGATGACAGGATTCGGCGACCGGAGCAGGATGCGGAGGCACTCTTGCTCCATCGGGGAATGAAAGCCGCTGATGACGGTGATTCCTTCCTCGCGGAGGCGTTTCGCGAGGTCGTAGGTGTCGAGAATGAGTTTGCCGGGGCACTTGACGGAACAGAACAGGGCGATCTTGGGGCGAGTCAGGATGCTCGCATTGCCGGTGCTTTGGATCGCGGGACTGCAGGTCATGGTTTCTCTTCGACTTCCCGGCGTTTTTCCTCGATGAACTTCTGAAGGTCTTCCTTGCTGGGCAGTTCCAGTTGATACTTCGAGACGAAAAGGCGGTTGTCGATGGCGGCCAGGGCGTATTCCACCAGCGCGTGATCCTTCTGCGTGCAGAGCAGGAGGCCGATGGGCGGGTTGTCGCCCTCGCCCATCATGTGCTTGCGATACCAAGTCACATAGGTGTTGAGTTGCCCGATGTGTTCATGGCTGAACTCGTCCACCCTCAAGTCAATGAGCACATGGCACTTGATGACGCGATGGTAGAAGACGAGGTCCACGAAGCCGCGCGTGTTGCCGATGACGATGCTCTTCTGCCGCGCTTCGAAGCAGAAACCGTGTCCCAGTTCGAGTAGGAATTCCTGCAGGTTGTCCAGCAGGGCATCCTCCAGAACGGACTCTGCCACCGCCTCTTTGGCTTTGAGTCCCAGGAACTCGAAGATGTAGGGATCGCGGATGGCCAGTCTGGGCTCCGCGCGTTCGGCAGCGGCATGGGCCATGGCCGCGAGCTGCTCCTTGTCGGTTGACAGCCCGGAGCGCTCGAAGTAGAGGCTGGCGATCTGCCGCTTGAGCGCCCGCACCGACCAGTTGCCGCGGATGCACTCGATCTCGTAGAAGGCGCGTTTGAGCGGGTCGTCAATAGCGACCAGCAGCTCCAGATGACTGTAGGAAAGGCGGTTAATGAGCACATCTCCGGGGGTGGCGAATTGCACGGACGGTGTCTGGACAATCGTGTTCAGGGCAGCCTCCAATTGTCCGGACGATGACCGTACAATCTCGTGAGCGGCCGCGGTGCCGGACGGCAGGAGGACCCAATGGGCGGGAACCGCTCCGGCAATGGAAGGGTAGGTCCGGAAAAACGCCAGATAGCCGTAGAGCCTCTGGCGGTCAGTGGCGGGAATCTGAAAGGGTTCCAGCGCTTTTGCCAGTCTGGAGATAAGACGTTCGCCATATTGCGCCCGATCGCCTCCATGAAGTTCGTAGTGATGGATGTAGGCGCCGATAAGCCAGTTGCGCAGGGTCAGCGTGGTGTTGACGGCGCGATTCGCCTGAGCGGCGCAATGTGCATGCACTTGGCGGATGGAATCAACGAGTGCGGTGAAATCCACAACGCCCCCAGCCCCGACAGCGGAACGGGGCTTTCGTGTAGCGAGTTTCTTCCTCACGGGCACGGCTCACTCCTCTTCCGCTTCCCCGCCGTCGCGGCCACGGATGGCATCCCCATGCTTCAGTCAGGACATCGGTTGTGCTTCGGCCGCCACCTCTGCGATGGCATCCAACTTCTCTTTGATTTCCGTGTCGATACCATCCTTCGCAACGAACTTGGCGAGTTTGTAGTATTCGTTCTTCCGCAAGACAAGAGGCACCCCGAGTTTTGCAGAGAATGTCTTGAACAAAGGATCGAGAAAGTCGTCGGTTGCTTTGACATCGTCCGTCCATGGTCCTGGTTTGTCAAGTGTTTGCAGCGCCCCTGTCACCTCGGCAATCGCGGCTTTCATGGCGTCGAGGCGCTGCTGGCGTTCTGCATGGCCAAAAAGGTCGTCGGACACCTCCGAGACCGCATAGGCCAGCAGAACGTCCTCGCGGCAGAAGTAGTTCTCGATCTCGCGTTTGCGCCACATCGTTTCGACCAGAGGCGTCCCGGTCTGCAGTTCCTTGTCTATTCGGTCAAAGATGGCCACGGCAACGAGATTGCTCTTGGCTTCTCGCAAGCCGAAGAAGTGGTCACGGGCGCGTTGCGGGAGATTAGTGGAAACCGGATGGACGAACGGTGCGGCAAGGTGTTCGCGCGCGGGGTGTTCTATCGTTTCTGCGAACGCGCGTAGAATATCCAGATCCGTTGTGCTTTCGAGATAGAGAACCCATCCCTTCTGCTCGGCTTGGTAGTACTGATCGAACCCGAGATCCGTCAGCGCCTTGAGGAGTTGAGTTCCCTTGTCGTTGATTGTATGCGGACGCCCCACGAATGCTACCACCCGTCCGCGGTTGGCGGCTTCGTTGAGGACGACTTCCGAATGACTGGCGGCAATGATCTGCGAGCCTTGTGACTCGGCGACTTCCGTCAGTAGGGTGAAGATCTGGCGTTGGCGGAGAATCTCCAAATGAGCGTCCGGTTCGTCCAGCAAGAGGGCGCTTTTGGGGTTCGCGTACAGGTGCGCAAGCAGCAGAAGTGTTTGCTGAAGACCGCGCCCCGAACAGGAGATGTCCAGTTCGTTGCCCTCGGCGTCCTTGTAGGCCATGGTGATCTCGCTTCGGACCGGGTTCAGGACCGGCGGAATCAGTTCAACGCCGAAGAGATTCTTGACGTGCGTGACCACGTGCCGCCAAGGGGTTGGATCGTTCGACGCGCTTACGTTCTGGCACAGATTGCGGAGAACCTGCGCCGTCTGCCCCTGGCCAATCAGTACACCGATTTCACCCGGTTGCTTGACAAACTCCCGATCGGCGAGCCCAGACATGGGCGGAAGATACGCTATGTGGTGGGCCACCGCCTGCTCGGGGACGGGCATACGTCCGGGATCGGCGCCTGCACCGATGCGCAATGCGCGGCAGTAGAACGATTCCTCATTCGCGTAGTCGAACTCCAGGCCGCACCTCCATTCCTGCCCTTCTGTGATTCCATGGACTGTGATCTCGATCCGAACGTTGTCTGTGCGCTGTTTGCCGCTCTCGCGAGTGGTCTCACGCACATGCAGGTCTTTCCAAAGCAGAAGCGCGTTCGGAATGGGTAGCGCCATCAGGTCCTTACGGTTGATGGTGACGCCTGGGCGCTTCTTGGGAGTCTCGCCGCTTGTGCCATACTTGGTGACCCATGCACGCAAGCCGGCATCCCACAGAGCCAGCGCCTGCAGCGCCGTGGTCTTGCCCATGTTGTTTGGGCCGATCAGCACGACCGCCTGTCCCAATTCGACGGTGGCTTCGGTGAAACGCTTGAAGTTTCGCATTTCCAGTCTGGTGAACATGCCCTATTCCTCCTCCGCATCCCCGCCGTCGCGGCCTGCCTGGTCGGCAGACAGGCCCATGCGGCACTTGATGTCGGTGTTGATGACGAAGTCCAACTCCTCGTCCGTGAAGCCATAATGGCGGTTCGGAGCCGTAAGGATAGCCTTCCCAGGGCGAGGGCGGGTTCGGTCTGTTTCACGACCTGGACTCACGAAAAAGACCCAAAAAAAGGCCGAAGAAATGTGTTGACATCGGCGGCGGATAGTGCATGATAAAGTCAATGCGATCCTTCGCAGGTGGACCGCCCGTAAGGGCTGGCGTGAAACCGCCCCCACAAGGGGGCGTTTCATTTTGGAGCCATACCTTGCCGTAACCTTCAACTCTTCCCGTCCGTTCGTTCCTGTTGAACTTGTCCTTCACGGCCTCATACACCTGTTTGCCGAAAGTGCCGCCGTAGCCGGAAATCACGCCTTTCTCCACCAGGAAAGCCTGCTTCACCGGATGAGCCAACACGTCTGCCAGCTGTAGTCCCGCGATGTTAGCGGACTTTCGCTGCAGCTTGACATCCTTGCTGGTCAGCGCCCGCTGATGGTGTTCGTGGCTGAACATCAAGGTCCCGCTCTCATATACCCGTCTGTAGGCCTGCCCCAATTGGAGGTCCTCTTCACGCCATCGGGACTCCGCCATCACGTCGCCGACCGCGTTCTTGTAGTTCAGCCAGCCGCTGTAGCGGTCGAGCATTGCCGCTAGGCAGTAGTGGTGCGGGTGGAAGGGGCTTGTGTGCCTGTTCAGATGGTGTTGCTTGTCAATACCCACACAGACCATTCTAAACCGCGCCCGGCGGATCACTTCCAAGAGACCGGCATCGAATCTCTTCCGCGTCTCGTGGTTGCACAGTAGACCGAATGGTCCTTTGCGATTGAGGGCGTCAGAACGGTGAAGAATGACCGGTTTGTCGGGACGGGCGCCGAAGATCTCGCGCTTGAACCGTTCTAGGTCGTCAGCGAACGCGACGTAGTCGTCGGACTGCCGAAACCATGCTCCCAAGAGCGCGAGATAGCGGTGCGTAGGATCATCCAGAAGGTTATACGTGTGATCGCCCGACTCGTCAATATACAGCCGGTGACGTGCTGGCCGCGCTGAGATCGTCTGGCTCATGTCCCGCCTCAGTCCTCTTCGGGCTCCCCCACATCCCCGCCCATGCGGCACTTGATGTCGGTGTTGATGATGAAGTCCAACTCCTCGTCCGTGAATCCGTAGCGCTTCGCCAAGACTCGGTCGATCTCGTCGATGACGGGTCGCAATCTCACAGGGTTCTCAGCGCTTCTGGGCCGTCGGTCACGGGATTGATCCATCGCACGGACTGGAGCAAGACCATACCGTCCGGTCGCCCCGATAATGCCTCTCTCAGCGAGTCGTCGCGAGTCACGATAACTCGATCCGCCGCAAGCGCGGCTTCGAGAAGGCACAGATCCTTCTTGATTGCCGCGCGGGCGGCATCTGAGTAGGTTGTCATGTCGATGGGTACATGTGCCGGTGCGACGTGCACGAGTGGCTTGCGTCGGGCAGCCATCGAGTGCCGCCATGTGCGCGAGAACCTGCTCATGTGGCGACGCCATTCTTCCCGGATGTCGGGTGTTACGGCCACGCGATGGCAGATGTCGCGAATCGCCAGAAGGCAACGGCGGCATGCAGATGACTGGGGATGCTCGCTTTCGCCCGCCGACCGCACGACCGAAGCATCAACCACCAAGAGACGTACATTTGTCGTGGTCATTTCCCAGCCCCTTTAGCCTCAACCGCATCCAGGTACGCTTGCTCAGCCTGAAGCTCCGTTTGGTCGAAATCCTCCGGCCAATCGCCATAGGCCCCGTTGTCGTCCAGTTCCGCGGTCTTCACGACCGTGGCCCCATCTTCCTTTCCTCTCTGCACCCAGTGGAGCGTCACCTCGTCCTTGTCGATAAGCCCTGTCGCGATGAGGGTCTGAATCTCCCGGAGGAGAAGGGCGCTATGCGTTTCCACTACAGCCACCACCCCGCGTTTGACCGCGTCCTTCAGTACGCCCGCGAGCCTGCGTTGAGCCAGCGGGTGCAAATGGATTTCCGGTTGTTCCAGATAAACCAGTTGTCCGGGGCGAGCCGCAATGAGCGATACCACTACGGGCAACGACTGTGACACCCCAAAACCCACATCGGCAATGCTCACTAGGTCGCGAGCGCCGCCCCGCCTTGGATGCACAAGTCGTCCGACCCTGAGTTCCACTTGAGTGTCGTCCACAGGTTCAGCCCTTACCTTCCACGTCAACCCCATTGCCTCCAAAGCGGCGCCCAACTGCTTCATCTCCGCTGCATCCTCCGACTGCCACTTGGCTATCACACTCGCTACGTAGGGCTCGAACGTCCCCTGGAAGTAAGACCCAACAGCGGCCTTCGGATATGTCCTGCGTGGATTGCCCCGCAGTCCAGGCAGATGGATAATGCCCTGAATGAATGGCACAAAATCCGCACTCGGAGAAATGCCAGCGGGACCGAAGCGGATGCGCCGCCCTGGTCCTTTTTCACTGACAAGGTCGAAGGCGAGGAAGCATCGGTCCCGGAACACGGACCACCGCGCGGTCTTGTCGCGTTTTGTGAAGTCCTGGTGAAAAGATTTCCATGGTTCGGGAAGGATGCCGATGATCGCCTCATGAGACATGCCCTCAGTGATCTCGATTCGCTCTTGGCCCGCCCCGTAGATCATCCGATCCACGGTGAAGCCCTTCCGTTCCTCGCGGCGGAAGGCGATATGGAGAGACTCTTCGGCCTTTAGACGGATTTCCACGGTGAAAATCGGGGCAGCCGCTTGGCCCGATGGATGACTCAGAAGTTGCTCCGTGGATGTAAACCGAACATGATCCCCGTCGAGTCGAAGTGCGCCGGGATCGCCCGGCGCCTCGATCGTCTGCTTCAGAAGGAGAAGCGGTTGCATGATGCTGGACTTACCCGAGCTGTTGGCGCCGGCCAGGATCGTCAACGGCGCAATGCCGATGGTCTGAGGTGTGAAGATTGACTTGTAGCCACACACAGTAATGCCCGATATCCGGTTCTTTGATTTCGCCATGATCGTGCTCCTTTTCACTCGCTCACGTCAGGGTCATGCTATTCCTCGTCTGAATCCCCCGAAAGACCCATGCGGTACTTGATGTCGTAGTTGATGATGAAATCCAACTCCTCCTCTGTGAACCCGTAGTGCTGCGCCAAGACCCGGTCGATCTCGTCGATAATCGGTTTGGAGTCTCGGGGGTAGAATTGATCGTATTCGACACTTCCTGTAGCGGCGTATTCTGCCTTGAGCCTGGTGGAGCGCTTACGCATATCCTTCATCAGGTCTCGTGCAAGAACCTCCAATGCCGGAACCTCTCGTATGGGTTGGGCCTCTCCAAACGGAAAAGATTCCACACAGAGTTTGCCTGCCTTGAAGGAATCAAAGAAGACCTGCCAGTAGAAGTAGAATGCGGAACTGTTGATTGAAGCGACGTACTGACCAATTGGTGGCGCAAAGGGGTATTCTTTGTAATCCTCTGACTTCTTTATCCCGTCACGATCGCTCCTGAAGTGGGGGACGAAGTCGAGGCATTTGATGTAGTAGTGGGCGATGCGATGGACGAGAACTGGTTTGGCAGAGGTTTGGGCCATTCGTGTTGCCAGGGGTCTCTTCGAGAACATCCTGTCCAGAATTACCTTCTCACCATGCGAGGATATCTTCGGAAAGCCAAAGCGGAGAGGATTTGGCGGGCAATCCGTGTACTGAATGACAGGAAACACGAAGTCCCGGAACTCCTGAAAGAAACGGAACATCCGGGTTGTCATTGCGGCCTTCAGGCGACCGCCTTGGTGAAGGAGTATCGTGACATTCTGCTTCACCCCGTCGAATAGTTGTCCGGGATTGGAATCACTTTCAAAGTTCGCGACCCATGACATCCCTGTCGCCCCCACCAGTTCCTGAATTGAGCGCATTCTTTCGGTACAGACCAGGCTCATGGGGACGATCAGGCCAAGGCGACCAGTTGCGCCCAGAAGGGTCAATGACCGTTCGGTGACATACGCCCAGAGATTCCCACACTCCATTGCGACGAATCCGCGCAAAGTGTACTCGTGTTGGACTTTCGCGAACTCCACCCATGGGGGGTTGCCAATGATGACATTGAACCCGCCCTTCGCCATGATTTCGTAGAACTCGATGAACCAGTGGAAAGGTTTGTGCGAGTGGACCCAGTCCTTGATGGCCTTCTTGGCAGTCACGCCGTAGGTGTCAGCCAGATAGGCATTGAGGCGGTCTTCCAGCGGCGCGAGTTTTGCGCGCAGGTGTGCCTTGTCCTGGGCGCTGACGGCGCCGCCGATCTCGGTCTGTTGCTGGCGGAAGAGACTGAAGAGTTCGGCAATCTCCTTGGCGTCGCGTTGGACTTCGGGCCAGACGGTGTTGTAGGCAAGTAGATCGTGGCGGATCACGTCCTCGGCCTGCTTCTCCGTGGCGAAGCCGACGAGGGTGTTGCCGGCCCGGATGTTGAAGTCAATGTCCGGCAGGGGCTCGATGCCGAGATTGTCTTCGTCGTAGTCGGGTTCGATCTGGGCGGCGAGTTTGAGGAAGAGGCGGAGTTTGCAGATCTCGACGGCCTCGTCCATGATGTCCACGCCGTAGAGGTTGCGGATGATGATGGACTTGAAGATGAAGTACTTCTCGTTGGCGTGTTTCTCGACGCGCGCGATGACGGCGGCGAAGTCCTTGTAGAAGTTGGGGTGTTTCTTCTTGCCTGAAGGTGGCACAGGCGTCTCGCCTGTGGTCTTTTTATTATTACTCACAGGCGAGACGCCTGTGCTACTTTCCCATTCGAGCATGAACGCCTTCATGCGGTCGAGGCAGGCTTCGTAGAGGGGTTCCAGAACGTTCACGGCGGCGAAGAGGAAAGCGCCGGAACCGCAGGTGGGATCGAGGACGGTGATCTCCTCGATGGCGCGCCAGAAGGCCCACAGGATGTCCGGGGAAGTGGCATTCTCGATACAGTCCTGGGCGAACTGGCGGATGTTGAGATTCAGGGTGATGAGGTCGTTTGTGGAAAGTGGCACAGGCGTCCCGCCTGTGATCTTTTCCCCCTTCACATGCTGGACATTCGCGCCATCGGTTAACTGCAAACCCATTCCTTTGCCTGATCGAGACTTGCCGGACACAAGCCGTGCTTTCAGAGGGTTTTGTTTAATGTAGGCGCGGTAAAACTCCAACTGTTCCTCGCTGCGCACGATGTGATCATAGGATTCATCGAGCCAGACGGAGCCTTGGCGTTTCATTGCTTTGTTGATTTCGTGGGCCGTGAAGGATTTCCAGGCGTGGAGAATTTCGGATAGTTGATGCCCGCCAATCGGAGCAAACAGGACATGCACATGATTGGGCATGACAACAAATTCGTCGAGGATGTAGCGTTGGCCGTCGAAGTGGCGAAAAGTGTTTTCAGCGATCTCAGCCAGGTTTGGCTTTGCCAGAAGACAGCTTCCCTCTCCCGCATCGAGCCATTCGTTCAAGCGTCGAGGAAACAGCCGGGCGTATTCGGCCTGGAGGTCGGTGGTCCAGGGCTTTGGATTTCTCTTCAGCCAGGCTTTTTTTTCTTGCTCCCATTGTTTCAGTTTGGCGGCAGAGAGAGAATCACCCAATCGGAACGTCACGAAATAGGTGACATGGGACTGCTGCCAGTGAGGCAGATTGCGCTGGGTTATGTCCAGGGGATCTGATGGCTGGAAAGGCAAGAAATCCACAGGCGAGACGCCTGTGCCACTTTCTTTGCCTATTGCCAACAGGCGCGCCTTCACCTCCGCATACCGTTGACGGCGGGCGACGACTTCGCGCCAGATCTCGGTCGGAAGGGCGTATTCGGACGACGCGGGCTTGTTCCAGCCTGCGCGGCGCTCGATGAGGTTGGGCTTCGTCGTGTCCACGCCCTTCTCGATCTCGGGCGGCAACGGCAGCGCGACGCCGTGTTTCACGGGATCGTAGATGTAGCGGTCGGGATCGGCGGCCAGGAGTTGGAAGAGGGCACGGAACTCGGGATCTTTGCCTTTCTTCTTCAGGTCGGCGTCGACGCGGTCGAGGATGAAGGGGACGACGCAGTTCTTGGCGATGTACTCGGTGATGTCCTCCTTGGTATAGTACGCGCCCATCTGCTTCTGGTTGATGTATTTCTCGAAGATGTAGCCGAGGACGTCGGGGTTGATCTCGTCGTCGGCGCGGAGGGGCCGTTCATCGAGATGCCACGTGTAGCCGTCGAAGAAGTCGAAGATTCCCTGGAACGCCTGGTCGGGAATCTGAATGTCGGGGTGTTCCCGTTCCAGTTCATGCACGTCGAAGAGACCGCCGTTGAGGAAGGGCACGTTGCCGAGGAGCGCGGCCAGGTCGGGCGCGCGTTCCGCTTCCGGCTTGCCAAACCCTTCGTGAAACAAGCGAAGGAGGAAAAGACGGTAGAAACGCAGGAAGCGGTCCTTACCGGCCTTTTGCTGCATCATCTGGAGACGATTTCGCAGATAGTCGGGATCGCCGTCCAGGAATCCCCGCTTCTGGATGAAGTAGACGAACATCATCCGGTTAAGCATGAGCGAAGCGTACCATTCGCAGTCCGCTTTCTCCTTGATGCCGTCGATGAAGCGAAGAAACGTGTCGTGTTCCCTCTTGAAGCGGTCGTAGAAACGTTTCGTGACCTTATCCACGTCCAGTTGCTTCCGGGCGCGGCTGGTCACGTCGCTGATGGTGAGTTGTTCCTCTTCAGCCAGTTCAAAGCCAAGGCCTTGCAGTTTCTCCAGCAGGGCCTGCTCCTTTTCGCCGGGGCGAAAGGCATGTTCCCGGCAGGCGAGGGGCTTTCCCTTCTCGCGGCGCACCCATTGCCAGAGTTGGGTCGTGCGGGCCGCGTCCGTGAAGATGATGAGATGCTCGTAAGCGGACTTGGCGGCCTGACGCTCGACCTTGCGCCGCACAGGATGCGGCGGGATTCCACCGTCCGGCCCGGCGGGGCACTCGTAGACCACCATTCCGCACTTTTCGGCGACGGCGTTCAGCGGATAGGTTGCGCTATCGACCGGGATCTGGAGCGGCTGGGCGCTGTGGCAATTCCAGCCGAGTTCATCGACCAGGAGGCCGGTGAAGTCAAACTGCTGAAGACGGCGGCGCATGCGTTCGATATCCGCGGGCATAGGTCAGGCGCCTTTCCTTTCCGCGAAGAGCCCGAGGGAGCAGATGATCCGGGGTTCCTGCATCTCGACTTCTTCCTCGACGAGGCAGAGGCGTCCTTCTTCTTTCAGGGCCAGGACCAGTTCGGCCAGTTTCATGTCGTCGATGCCGCTCCTGAGTTGGCGATTCAGGGTGTCAGTGGCGGTTTGGCGGAGAGGATAGCGGTAGATTTCGTCGAGCGCCTTCGCCAAGTCAGGAGAGTCGAAAAGCGTGTCTTTGACCTCCGCGAGATGCCGTTTGAGGCGCTCGTATGTGCGGAATCGCGCGCCGCTGGGGCGTCCGAGCTGGCCGCCAACCTGCTTCTCTTCCCGGACGATCTGCTTCACCCCTTCTTCCACCAGCAAGTGGTGCGTCTCGTGGCGGGGTTGGGCGGGCGTGTCCGGCTTGCACTCGGCGGCCTTGAGAATCTCGAATTGCGATTCCGTGATGCTCTTGCCCTTCCGGTCCACATAGGCCAGGGCGTCGTTGCCTTCGGGAGTGCGGACATAGACCAGGACGCCTTCGGGTCGCTTTTCGTCCGGCTGGTGTGGGCGGGACGAATAGATGACATCGGGAAGAGCGGGGATCGCCTTCTGGAGGCTTGGATCGGCGTCGGTGGCGTTCTTCCAGATCTGGTAGGCGTAAGAGGCGAGGTCCACTTCGGTGTCTTTTTCGCCATCGAGGATTCCCGCCTTCTCATTGTAGAGGTCCACGACGGCCTGCCCGTCCTCGTCGTCCTCGAAAAACGCTTCATCAGCCCCGACAACTTCCGCGTTCTCGCGCAACCGAGTGCGGACACGAGCTCGGAGTTTGATGATCCGCTCGACCCCCTCAGCGGGAAGGAACGAGTGGCAGAGAATCTTCTCGGACTTCTGACCGATCCGGTCCACGCGCCCCGCCCGCTGAATCAGGCGGATGATAGCCCAGGGAAGGTCGTAGTTGACGACGACGGCGCAGTCCTGCAGGTTCTGGCCTTCACTCAGGATGTCCGTGGCGACGAGGACGCGCAGCTCCTCTTGTGGCCGGATACGGTCCCGTTTGTTGTTGCTTTCCGGGCTGAAACGCCAGGCCAGGAGGGTGGCGTTCGGCGAATCCCCCGTCGCTCCTGCTGCGGCCTTTACGCCCCGCGCTTGCAGCTGGGCCTCCAGATAGCGAACGGTGTCCGCGAATTGCGTGAAGATGAGAACCTTCTCGTCGGGGTGGCGCTTGGTGAGAAGATCAAGGAGCGCCTCCAGTTTGGCGTCACGATTCGGGTCCCAGTTCCCACAGTCGCCCAGGACTCTGATGAGGGTCTTGGCGTCCTTGCGCAGGTCCTTCTCCAGGTCTTTCACGAAAAGGGATGGGCGGAGCCACTTGAACTTCTTCTTGTACGGCCCGGCGTATTCCCCGTAGATTTCCGCGGCTCTCTTCCCGAAATCCTCTTCCGTCCGAAGGTTCTGGCGGGAGCCGGGGACGCTCTCCGGCTCCTCGTTGTTGTCCTCGTCCAGCAGGTCTCCGGCGGCAGCGTCGAGATCTTCGTCCTCGAACCGGCTGTCGAGAAGCTCAGCGGATTGCGTCCCCAGTGGAAGAGGCAGATCATTCTCGATAGCGTGAAGGAAGACGTAGTTCCTGAGAATGTGTCTCTCGACCGAAAGAAGAAATGACGCGCCGCTGCTTTCGAGCCGTTTGAAAAGGTTGGTTCGGCAGAAACCCTTGAGCCGCCTGCCGGCGCGCGAAAGGTCCTGCAAGTGGCGCGCTTCGGCCGGGGTCGGCGGCTCGTGTGGGGTTGGGGCTTCGTAGTTGCCGAGACCATAGCGTGGCAGATTGAGTTCGTTGATCCTGTCAACGACAGGCGGTGCGTAGAGGCGCGCATACTGATCCTTCGCGTTTCTCTCGTTTATGGCGAACTTCACCGTTCTGGGGACCCGCTCTGGAAAGTACGACGGGGTCCCGTCCTCAAAGGTCAGGTACTTGCGGCCCGTTGTGGGGTCCGTCCGGGTGTAGTTCTCCTGGATGAATGATCGTGTGCGTCGGACGAGGTAGAGCCGCATCAGGTCGCGCCAATCGTCCGGATACTCGCTTTTCTCGAAGGCGGATAAGGAGCGCACGGGGCACTGGTGACGCCGGATAAACTCCGTTTCGCTTAACTCCCGAATGAGGCGCTCGGGCCGTATGCCGATGTCTCGCTCGTCCTCCACAAAGAGACGCAACTGGTTCGAGAGGTCGAGGTAGGTCTTGTTGTAAGGCGTGGCCGAAAGCAAGATGCACTTGCTGTCATTCTCTCGGATGTACTCCTGAATAGCGCGATATCGCTTCCCTTCGCGATTCCGGAGATTGTGGCTTTCGTCGATCAGAACAACGCGATACCGGCGAAGGCTCGGCAGTTCCTGGATCGCCCGGCTGATGGAGAGCACCTTGGCTCGGAGCCTATACTGCTCCCGGTAGTCTTCCCACATGGGAACCAGGTTCTTGGGGCAAAGGATCAACGTCTCCAGATCGTGGTCGTCCTCGAAGATTCGCGCCAAGGCCGTTGCCATGAGGGTTTTCCCCAGCCCCACCACGTCGCCGATGAGAACGCCGTTTCGCCGGTTCAGGTGGTGTGCGGCTATCTGAACGGCGGCTTTCTGGAACTCGAAGAGCTTCTGCCCAAAGTCGGAGGGAATGCGAAACTCCGAAAGCCCTGCTCGCGCCTCCTGCGAGAGATGGTAAGCCATCTTGATGTAGATGTGGTAGGGCGGCACAAGATCGGCGCGCGCCCAACTCTCGTCGATGATCTGGACGAGCTCTTCCGATATGTCCATGCAGAGCCCGTCGGTCCATCTATCCTCGAACCACTTGGCGAGTTTCTGGCAGGCGTCGAGATCGAGAACGTCGATATTCAGTTCTCCTTGCCCGGAAAGCCCTGAGAACGTCAGATTGCTGCTTCCAAGGTACCCGACAATGGGGTTGATGGGATCGGGCCGGAAGAGAAGATAGAGTTTGGCGTGCAAGGGGTGACGGAGGAAGAGCTTTACGACCACTTTCTTGGCGCGTATCTGTGCGGTGAGGCGCCGAAGCGCGGTCTCGTCTTCGTTCGTGGGTAGGCCGATCGTGAGTTGTTGGCGAAACTCCTCCGCAAGGCGTTTCTTCAGACGGATCGCCGTCTGGTGGTCCATTCCTCTGGGAGAGTCCACAAGACTCAATACTTCGCGCAACTCGTCCTGCGGAAGCCTCTGCATACCGACCAGCAGGCGGCAGGCGGCGCCTGGCTCCGACCAGTGTTGGATGTGATCGTCCAGATGCTTCCAGCCCCGCAGGTTGAAATAGCCCACGCAGAAGTCGGCCCGTTGGGATAGCCGGAGCGTTTCCTGTAATGCGGGGAGAAGGGCCGACTCGATGTTGTCAAAGACTCTCGGCAAGATGGTGCTCCTCGTTCGGCTTCGGGGTTGGCCAAGTCCCTGGAGTCCAGATCCCTTTCTCTGACCTCCCGCTCTCAGCGGGCAGTTCCTCACCAACTCGCAAGACTACAAAGATCTTAGGCCCTGCCCGGCCCCCTGTCAAACCATTTGGGCAGTCGGGAAGATCATCCGCGTAGAAGGATATTGCGGACCTGAACCGCCGTGAAGAGCTTGCCGCGCCGCGTTCGGTGTCCCTCGGCGTTCAGAGCAGCGGCGATCTTCGCGAGACTCAGGCCGCTTTCCCGCATTTCGGCGATTGTCGGCACAAGATCCTTGTACTCTTCGCGGGCCTTTCTCTTGACTGCCTCATGGGCCTTCTTGAGCCCCTTGTCGCCCCCGCGGCGGCGGGCTTCTTCTCGCCCTTCCCAATGCCCTGGCCGGGCCGAGCCGAGCAGGACTCCACGGGCCTTTGCTTCCGCCAAAGCAGCTTTCGTGCGAGCGCTAATCCGCTCGCGTTCGTCTTCGGCGACTGCCGCCAAAATGTGAATCGTGAGTCGGTTCGCGTGGGGGTTGTCGCAAGCCACGAAATCCACACCTCCGTCCATCAGGCGGGAAAGGAACGCCACGTTCCGCGCCAGTCGGTCGAGTTTTGCGACCACAAGGGTTGCGCCCCGCCGTTTCGAGTAGGCGAGTGCCGCCGCGAGCTCAGGCCGTTCCCGCTCTGTCTTGCGGCCGCTCTCGATTTCCGTGAACGACCCGACCACCTTCGCGCCGTTCTGCTTGGCGAACTCCCGCACGGCCCTCTTCTGGGCGTCCAGCCCAAGACCGCTCTGACCTTGGCGCTGCGTGGAAACTCTAAGGTACTCCACGTATTCACGCATCTTCCGGGGCCTCTCCTCAGCCGTCTGGAAGAGAGCATGAAGCACAACTTGTCGAATGTCAAGTTCTTTTTCATATTTTTTTCGACCTTTTTTCAGCGTTTCCAGAAGCTCCCCAATCTGTGCCACGTCCCGCTTCATCCTTGCGCCTCCGTTTCGGCTTGGATTCGCCCCCGCCAGGCCTATCCTGCCACGGCCAGGGGGCCTATGCCACCCCTCTCTCAGCGGCGCTCCCCCGCTTCCTCCGCCCGGACCTCGCTGAGGCGCTTGTGCCCATCGACTTCCCCGACAACCGAGATCTGGGCGACCAGGAGGTCTTTCTCCGTCGGCTTCCGCCCCATTCTGTACGGCCACAGCGGGCAGTCGTGCAGATCGCAATTGCGCACCCAGGATTCCCCTTCCCCCTGGCAGTCCAAGCATTTCGCTCGGATCGCCTTCAGAGGCGGAAGGAATCCGTATTGCTTGATCCGCTGGGCTTTCGTTTTTCTCCCCTCTTGAGAGCGTTCTATCAATGCTTTTCGGCCTTCGGCCGTCAGGGAGGATAGGATAGGTCGTCTTTTTCATGTTTCCCCCTTTTGCATAACGCCAGTCAATGCTTTTTCAGGTTCCCGGGGCCTTCCTGAGCCGCCGCCCCCGCACGCCCCCACGTTTGCTCCCACTCGCCGAGCGCCTCGACGGCCAGGGCGTTGATCCCTCTTTCCGGCCCCCTTGGGAATCACTCGCCCCACTCCGAGCAAAGATCCTCCATCGTACAACCCAACGCATCGGCCAACGCGCTCAGACTATCCGTCTCCGGCGCCCGCTCCCCCCTCTCATATCGCTTGATCGTGTCGTTACGGATGACCGTTGGCCGTGGCCGATGCAAGGTCGCCCGTACCGCCAACTGCGCCGTTGTCAGACCCACCGCCTCCCGCTTCTCCCGCAATAGCCGTGCGCTGAATCGCCTCATCGCTCGCCTGCCTCCTCCTTAACCGGATCGCGCCGCGCTTTCGCCTCCCCGTACCCCTTTTGGCGCCCCTTGCCCCCCTCATGCCGCCCCCCGGATCGCCGCCGCGCCCAGCCGGATCGCGGAGCCCTTCCCCGTACCAGGAGCCCTTTCGGTACCGTTGTCCCATGCCTCACCAGGCCCCCACCTTCGGCAAATCTGCCGAACGTCTGTCGGAAGTCGCAACTCCGACTTTTCGGCGCGGATCGCCCCGATTCCCCTTGCCCCCCTCATGCCGCCCCCCGGATCGCCGCCCGCTCCAGCCGCGTCTTCGCGCGCGCGTGAGAGACGACGACTGGACACGGATTGCCGCTCCTGTGTTTGCCGGAGACCAGTCTTGACATTTCGCTAGCAACGCACGGAGATCGCCAATTTTGCCCTGCTTTCTCGCGTGCGCTTCCTCTTTGCTTTGCGCCAAGGCCCGGCCAGAGCATCCCTCGCCGCGACGACACCACCACGGCTCCCTGGCCACCCAGCTTCCCAGTCAGGTCCGCTTCCCATTTCGTTGTCACGCCTTGCCGCTCCTGGCCCCTTCCGCCGCCCTCACTCATGCCGCAATCCCTGGCTTTGCCGCCTCTCGGCCTCTCTGCGGGACACGGACTTGCCGTCTGTAGTCGTCCAGGGATCCGCCCCGCCGCTCCGAGAAGCCCACCCGGACCCGCGCCCAGGCGATCCACCCGGCGTCATCGCGGGACAGATTCGGGAACCGCTCTCGGACAACCAGTCTCTCGTCATCCCACTCCAAGAGTAGGGGATCCGACCAAGCCGCCCATTCCGCTTGCGCCAAGGCGACCACGCAATCGGTCCGGCAATCGAGCGCCTGGCGCCAGCTCTTGGGCACATCCTCCAGTGGTCCAGCGACTGAGTTCTCTGGGGAACAGCCGGGGAACTGCGGGGAACTCGTTGACTCGTGACGCAGAGTGTTGATCTCATGGCCTTCTTCTTCGATTTGAGTTCCCTAGCCCTCCCGGGGAACTGGGGCGCCACCCGGGGAACTCGTTTGCTCGTGTTGGAGGGCCTTGATTCCATCAGATTATCTCGTACAGCTTCGAGCGTCTTGGGCCAAGGAACTCCCTCATTTTTCCCTTCGCCGTAAGCTCCTTAACCACCCGGTAAACCCGGTCGCGGCCGATGTCGTCAAAGGCCGCTTGAATCTCGGCCTGGATCGCCGTCAGATTTGCTCTCGGGTTGGCCCTGATGAAGTCGAGGATCGCCGCCTTAACCTCCTCGCGGTCGTTGGCAACGTCAACCTTCATTCCCCAGAACCGCGCCGTCTCTAGGTCGCTCGTTCCCGCCCTATGGGTATAGGTGAACGTCGCCCCGAAGGTTGGGACTTCTGCATTCCTCATCTTGCCCGGCTTAACCATGATGTCAGGGGAGAGCCCGTCGCGCTCGACGAGAAGGGAGAAGTCCACAAGATTTTCGATTGCAGTCGAGCCCCTGAACCCGCCGCCCTTGTTCGTATGATGAATGAGCGCAACGGCGCACCCGCAGGCCTCAGAGATCTGGCGGAAGGCGACAATCACGCTTCCCATCTCGGCGGAGTTTTCATCAATGGCCCCGCGCACACACTGAAGGTTATCAATGACGACGAACTTGGCCTCGTGCCACCGGACAACGCTCTCAAGCCGCGCCATGCTCTCCGGGCTGGTAGCGTCGAGCGTCGGAACCGGGTGGGTGAGATAGTAAAGCGGGGCGTCCGCCGCCAGTCCGTGCCCCCTCCCAATCGCCTCGAAGCGTGAATCCATGATCGGCCCCGAATTGTCGAAGTTCAGCCAGACAACCGGGCTCCGCTTCGTGGTGAAAGTCGTTGCTTGGCCGTTCGGCAACGACGGCAACCAGGCCTTTCCCGCCGCAAGGCAAGCGCACAAGTCCATGAGGAGAAGTGTCTTTAGTTTCCCGCTGTCGCCGACGAGGAGGGAAACGCTGGGAACCGAGTAGATGCCCGCCACGATGTAAGGAATGGGCTCGCGCGGAGCGTATGCGTCCGCGAGCGTTCTCACCTGGGCGATCCAGGGATTCTTCCCTTCCCCGGCTTCGGCCACTTGCCCCATGGGAGTCGCCCGTTGACGCGGCCCGCCCCCATCTGCGATCTTCTTTGCCGCTCCGATCCCCCGGTCCGTCGCTTGCCGGAGCTCCCCCGCGTTCAGGGGCGTCGGGAGTCGGCTATTGAGCAAGGCGAGCGTTGCGGTCCGCAAGCTTGGCGAGACCTTCGCCCAAGTCAGCCCCCGCGCTGCGTCATAGACTTCCTGTATGGCGCATTCCCTCTGATGGCACCGGATCTCTTCACGAGATTCAACTGCCGTGATCGCGCTCATTTCCGCTCCTTCTCGCTCCATCATCTCCCGCCGACCCGCGCCAAATCGCGCCGTCTGTCAACCCCGCCCCCGTTCCGTTTCGTGGCAAAGATCTGGTTTTTCACGAAGCCCAGGGCAGCCTCGAAGGATGCGGAATTTACGCCGACCCCGCCGTTGACATGCTCGGAGGAAATCTCAGAAGCCCGGCCATCGCTATCGTCAAAAATCAGACCCACCCGCTCGCCAGGTTCCGCCCCGAGAAACCTGATGCCCGCCCCCTTGAGAACCGCGGCCTGAATATACTCGCTGACGATTAAGGTTTTCACTGTTATCCCTCCAGTTTTTCGATGTAGGCCGCAAAATCCAGGCGATGCACGGCCCCGTGGCGACTCCGAATCCTCATGCCAGCCGCCCGCGCCCGTTCGATCCGCTTCCTGATCGCCCCGGTCGGATTCTTTCCCTTCAGGCCAAGCATGGCCGCCGCCTCGTCAAGCGGCAGGAATCGCGGGTCGTGCGTCCGTCCGTTTGCCCGCCGCGTAACATTGGCAAGCAACGCCTCGAAGCCGTCGAAACGGGCTTCCAACGCGTCGAGCCGCTTAGTGATTTCGAGGGTGTCGGAAGAGGGAACCATCTCGTTCCGCTACCGTCCGTGCCATACTTGGCGCGCCTCAGAACGCGCAACCAGATCTTACTCGAAAGCGCGGCAGACTCAGCATGTTCTGTGACTTCGCGAGAGGCGCCAAACTCCGAAAAGCGAAAATAGACCGTGATTATGGGGGTCTCGTGCGGAAGGAAGAGGGGGGGCTGTGCGCTCAGAACCCTTGGGTTTTGCGCAGAACTAAAGGCAGCAAACTCCGAAAAGCGGAAAATAGCCCGTGATTATGGGGGTTTCGTGGGAACCTTGGGCTTTTCCAAAAACTATAGCCACAAAACTCCCTCTAGACTTGCGATGGGGGCGCACCGCCCACGCCCCGTTTGTAAGGTAGATTCTCGGGCTGATGTCTGTTAAGATAGGCGATGAGTGTTCGTGCGTTTGTCTCCCCAATGTCAAGTTCGCTTTGGGGAACTTCTGTACCTTCCCTGTGCTATCAAAGTCGCGGGGCCGGAGTAGATCAACAAGCCACCGGCAAACTATCTCATCCTCGTCCTCTCCCTCTTTGAGCGCCTCTGGTACATAATGGCGAAGAAGCGCGTTGAGGCATTTGCCGCGGAAATCAGGCTTCTCCTCTTCGCGCTTGTCGCTCGCCGCCTGCTTTGGCGGGGCTTCCAGAATCTCGAATTCGCCGGGGTATCGCTTCTCAAGGAATTCCTCAAACCCCAGGCGATCCTCCATGGGTTGAAGAGAACGGCTGAATTGCCAATCCACGTGAGCGTCCCAGAATAAAGTGGCGTTCCCGAAATCGGGAATCCGAACTCGGTCGTACCAGGCCTCCAGACTCAGAGCCTTCTCGCCCACCGTTACTACGAGAGCAAAGAACTCCTCCATAAACCTTATCAGTCCCGGTAGAGCTATTTTCGCCTCCAACGTTGTGGGGATCTCAATGCGGAGAGGAAACATAGCCGAGAGATCACACAAGGAAGCAAGCATTCCAGACGGCGGCAACAGATCTTTGAGATCGATGTGCGGCGTGAGTTCGCAGACTACAAGAAATCGCCGGCCATCGGCTGTTTCATAAACAGGCTCAGCCTCATCGAATCTCTCGATCCTTAGAATGTCGTCCGCGGCGAGGGCGTCGATCCGGTCCCGCGTCCACAACCTCTTGTGTTCTCCTTTGCCCCTCCTGTCGATAAACCACAGTGCTATGTTTCCCATCGTTTTCGCTCCCGCGCCTGTGCTCGCTCATTTCCCAGCGGACCTCTCGGAAATCCCCCCAAAGACCGCCGCTAACTGTCAGGTATTACCCGAAAAACCTTTTCCCGACGCCCGTGCGTACCAGGAGCGTACGGAATGCGTCCAGAAACGTCCTTTTTCGTCGTTTCGGTTTGCGACAAGTGCCGAAATGGTTGTCGCATAGATCATTGATTTCAGGCTGTTTGGCTTGGTATGCCCGGCAGGATTCGAACCTGCGACCTTGAGCTTAGAAGGCTCCTGCTCTGTCCGACTGAGCTACGGGCACGTCAGGCGCGAACCGCCACGTGGGCGGCGAACCGCGAGAGCGACCTGCGGCTGTTCCCTATACCGGAATCCGCCGAAAGGTTCAAGACGCTTGTTTCCCCAAGGTTCGGCGCGGGGAGACCTTCGCGGATCGCGCCGACGGGGTCGGTGAGCGCGCCGCGGGCGTCTGGAAAAGGGCGACGGCGCTCCTTCAAGACTTCGCTCTCACCGCCAGCCGCCGCAATTCGCCCTCACGCACCAGGAGTCCTTGGGTCTCGTAGAAGTTCAGGAGAGGTATGGCGTACGCGCGGGAGCTCTGCGTCAGGTCGCGGAAATCCGCCACGCGGAGATCTTCGCGCGTCTTGAAGTACTCGAGGAGCAGTTGTCTTCCCCGTTTGATCGCGTCGCGATGAAAGACGTAGGGCTCGATGGGAATCAGCTCGCCGGAATCAAGCATCGCCTCATGAACGGCCTGAAGGTCCTCCGGGCCGGAGTCCGTCTCTCTTGACACGTCCTTCCAGTGGGGAGGGGAGAAGGGCTGGCGGAAGTATATGCGCGTCAGGCCGGCGCGCGCCGCCTCTTGCCGTTCGCTGAAGACGGGCGAGTGAGAAGCAAGCGCCAGCGTCTCCCCAACACGGCGAATCAGGTCTTCTTCGAGTAAGTCGTCGACAATCCGGTCCATAAGCGGCCTGGCCGGCGGCGAGCGGCGGTCGAGCGCCTGCTGGACTTGCTGGATAAGGGCGGCCCGGCCAAGGCCCGAACTCAGGAGCGGCTTGCGCCTGTGGTGGGAGGCAAGGGTGTCAAGCGTGGCCTGGCGAAGTCCCGAAAGAGTGTGGACGTGCACAAAGGCGGGTGATTCGCCGGCTGCAAGACGTTCGACGACCCCCCTAGCCGCGAGGGCGTCGATCTCACGTTGCAGGCCGTCAAGGGGGGCGCCCAAGCGCAGGCACAGATCGGCCAAGGCTAGAGGGCGAAACGCCCGTCGCAGCTCGCGCTCGATCAGTTCCCGGAAAGACGCCTTCTCCAGCTGCCGAAGCTGCTCGGCGGCTTCCACGCGTCGGCGGACGTGTTTCGTGGGATAGGGATCGATCACGGTTCCTCCGCCCAACGTGATTGTGTCCGGCTCGTCGCGAATGATGAAGCGATCGCCGCGCGCCGCGATGATCGGCGCATTCAGGCGGAGTTGGGCCAAGCCGCTCTCTCCCACGGCGAGGGCCGGTTCTTCCAGGAGGGCCGCGCGCGCCCGGGTCTGGGAAGTCCCGATGTAGAGACGCACCGCGGCGCCGCGCCGCAGTGGGCGCGGGCTCTGTTCGCTCAGCCGCAAACGGACGTCAACCATGGACGTGCCCTGAAAAACACCCGCGGAGCAGAGCACGTGGCCTCGGGTCAACGACTCGCGGCTCGCTCTGCCCAGGTTCACGGCGACGCGCTGTCCCGCCACGGCCTCCGTCGCCTCTTCTCTGTAAACGCGCACGCCTTTGACGCGCACCGGCGCGCCGTCCGGCATCGACACCAGATTGTCGCCCGGTCGGATAACTCCTTGAGACAGAGTGCCCGTCACCACCCACCCGAAACCCGGCCTGGAGAACACACGGTCTATCGGCAGTCGGACGACGGCGCCGGGCTCGCGGCCCGGGCACTGCGAGCACGCGGCTTCAATCGCTTCTTTGAGGTCCTCGATCCCTTCTCCGGTCACCGACGAAACGGGGACGATGGGCGCGTCGGCCAGAGGAGTCGGCGCCAGGAGTTCGGCAACCTCCTCGCGGGCCATCGCGACGGTGTCTTCGTCCGCCAGGTCGATCTTGGCGAGGGCCGCAACGGCCTTCTCGACGCCGAGCATGAGGAGAATGTCGATGTGTTCCCGGGTCTGAGGCATGACGCCGTCGTCGGCCGCCACGACGATGAGGGCGAGATCCACGCCCGCCACGCCCGCGAGCATCGAGTGGATGAAATCGCGATGCCCGGGCACGTCGATCACGCCGACGCGCGAACCGTCGCTGAGATCGAGGAAGGCGTAGCCGAGGTTGATGGTCATGCCGCGGCGCTTTTCCTCTTCCAGCGTATCGGTGTCGATGCCGGTCAGGGCGGCGACAAGCGCCGTCTTGCCGTGATCGACGTGACCGGCTGTGGCAAGGGTCAGAGGTGTCATCGTGCGGATCGCCTGAATGAGGATCGCGCCTTCGGCGGTCGGCCCAGGTTCGTGTTGCGGATCACGCCCGTCGCGAAGAAGGGCGGCGCCCCTCTCTCTCCCCGCAAAGGACTCTTCCCCAGGAGGCAATCACCGCGAGAGGGACCATACGGAATCCTTCCCGTTTGGGCCTCGGATTGCAACAAAAAGCCAAGACCCGGGCGCCTCCTCCCGAACCGCCGCTTCAGGCTTTTCCCTCTGCGCGGCGCTTTTCTTGTTTGCAATCGGGACGAGAACCCAGGCACAATGGAGCCTGTGGAAACGCCGTCGTTCGGAGGGAATGCGGTGAAGCCGAGTCTGTCCGCCCTTGTCGCGTCCGCGTTGACGACGTGGGCCGTCTTGGCCGGTGGAACGGGGCTCTGCGCGGACGGAAGCGAGCCCAAGCCGGCGGGCGAGGCGAGCAAGGCGGAAGGCGATAAGGAAGAGGCAAAGAATTGGTTGATTGCCGTCGGGATCAACGCGTATGTCGACAAACGCCTCCCGCCGCTCAGGTTCTGCGAGAACGACGCCCGCGGCGTCCACGAGTACTTCGTCAAGAGCGGCATCGTCGAGCCCGCTCGCGCTTACCTCCTTGTCACGACCAGCCCGGACGAAGAGCTCAGGCCCCTGCGCCGCAACCTCCTCCAGAAACTCGAGCACGTGCTGCGCTACGCCACCGAGGAGTCTTTCGTCGCGATCTACGTGGCCAGTCACGGCGTGACGGGTCGCGGGGCCGACGGCGAGCGCGAGGGATTCTTCGTCCCTTACGACGGGAATCTGGATGACCTCAGCGCGACCGCATTCAGCTTGCGCGAGATCCACGAGCGTCTGCGCACGGCGAGAACTGAGCGCACGCTCCTCCTCGTCGACGCCTGCCGCACGCCCGTCATCGAAACGCGCGGCGCGGACAACCCGGCGCAAGGCAGTCTCTTCGAACAGATCAGGGAAACGAAGGGGCACTTCTTCCTGGCTTCGTGCAGCGATTCGCAGGTCTCCTTCGAGATGGCCGATGCGGGGCACGGCGCTTTCACGTTCTTCCTGCTCGACGGACTGACCGGCAAGGCGAGCAACCCCCTCGGCCAGGTCACACTCGAACAGCTCCACACGTACGTGAAGAACAGTCTGCGGGACTGGGCGGACAAGAACACCAAGCAGGTCATGGAGCCTTTCATCAACATCGAGCGCTGGAGCGGCGATCCCCTGATCCTCGCTTACGCGCCGGTAACCATCAACCTGATCGTCGCGCCCACCCCCTCGCCCGACGACGCGCTTTGGCCGACAGAACAGCGGACGAGGATTGACGGCGACAAGCGTCGCTATCCGAAGGTGAAAACCATCGCCGACCTCGACGATTACGTTCGCGCGGGGGAGTGGGTCGACGCCTACCGGGCCTTCAAGCGCAGTTACAGCGACGCGCGCGACGCCCTCCCGCCGGACGATAAGGACCGCGAGCGTCTCTTCTGGCTGCGGCACGCCGCCCTTGTCCTGGCCTACTCCCATACCTCCACCCTGAGCGTACGCGGGGACTACGAGACCCTCCGCCCTGAGGCGGTCGACAAGATCCGCGCCATGCGCTCGATCGCCGACGCGGCCATCGCCCGCGAGGTCCTCTCGCACTACGAAACGGACCCGCGCGCCGGGAATCTGTTCCGGGAGTACATCAAGATGATCGACGACCGGATGCAGGAGTAGCCGCCGGGACGGGATTTCCGCAAGCGGCATGGGTTCATCGCGGGACGGCGTCGAGAGACGGCGCTATCGCAACCAGACCGTGTCGGCTGACCCGCTCTTACCGCAGCAAGCGCCAACGCATTTTCCGCTCTCGCACGATTTTCCGCACAACGGGACGCCATTCCCCGCCGGACCGCCAGACCTCGTGAAGGAAGGCGGCCGACTCGAGGCTGCCCATGGAAAGGATCCGCTGGGCGACGGCCAGGTCGGCGCTCGACGGCGCGACGTCGACGTTTGGCAAGCCGCCGAGCGCGCGGGCGAGACGCGCGACGCGCTTGCGAACGACGCCGAAGGGGGGAAGATCCCCTCGCGCCAGCGGCGTGTTGGGCTTGGGGACGTAAACGCCAAGGTTGATCGAGAGCCGTCCAAGCCGGCCCCGTCCTCGACCGTGGGTTTGGAGAATCCGGCGAGCCTGGTCGGCGAACGCCACGATTCGGTCCGCTTGGTCCTCAGTTTCGCCCGGAAGGCCGGTCATGAAGTAGAGTTTCAGGTCCTGGAGACCCGCACGCTGGGCTCGGTCGATGGCGTCGAAGAAGACCTCGTCCGGGATCCCTTTGCCGACGCGGCGACGCAGACCTTCGTCGCCAGTCTCGGGGGCGAGGGTCAGGGCGCGCTGGCCGCCGCGAGCCAGAGATTCCAGCATGACGGGCCGGATCTCGTCGGCCCGCAGGGAAGAAAACGCGATCTGGGCGCCGCGCCTCAGCAATTCCTCACAGATCCCGTCGGCGTCGGGGTAAGCGCCCACGGCCGAAGAAATCAGGCCGACGCTTTTGCAGTCGGTGATCTTGGAGGCTTCCTCCCAGCGCGCCAGGATCTCGGATGCCGGACGCGGCGTGAATCGTCCGCAGTTGTGTCCGACCCAGCAAAACGCGCAAGCGTGCGGGCAGCCGCGGGCGAGTTCCAGCAGAACGCGGCGCCCCAGTTCCGCGCGGGGCGTGACAAGGTGGGAGACCGCCACGTCCTCCGTTCCAACTTCAGACCGAGGCGCACGGTCCGGAGGGAGGGGCAGCCGGAGGCCGACCTCAACGTTCCCTTCTTCGATCTGCTTGTCCAGTTGCGGGGAACAAACCGTCCAAGGGTTCAGCGCCGCAACGGCGCCGTCTTCCCGGGCTGCGAAGAGCGCCTGGCCCTCGACCTTGCCAACATCCTCCGGCGCATCCGCGCCCGCGGCTTGGCGAGCTCCCGCGGTGACTTCGACCCCGGGAATCCCCGCCAGATCGCGGAGAAGCGCCGCGCGTTCCGCCGCGGCGCCGCGGAAACCGGCATGACGGTCGCACGCCTCAAGGAAAGGCCCGAGGGCGTCTTCACTGGGACCGTGGACGAGCAGATCCGCAAAGGGATAGATGGGATGGCGGTTGACGGATACGGCAATCCCGCCGACGACGACCAGAGGGGCGGAAACGGGCCGCCGCGCGGCGAACACGGGGCGCCCCGCCGCTTCGAGGAGTTCGAGGACGCGCAAGTAGTCGAGTTCGAAGGCGACGGAGAAGGCGAGCAGGTCGAAATCCCCCGCGGGGCGGCCGGTTTCCAGGCTTCGAGCTCCGGTCGGTTGGGAGAAGAAACGCTCCACCCGGGCCAAGCCGCTGCTGAGAATCTGCTGGCGCACCACGTGGAACCCCAGACTCGACATTCCTACGGCGTAGTTGTTCGGGTAGGCGAGAGCGATGGCGAGGGACCCGCCCCCAGTCGAGAGGTTCCCCGTTTCATCGTGAAGAAGATCCTGGCTGGCGGGGAGAGAAACGCTCTTGAGGGAGCGGCGAGGGGCGGCGCGGCGCTTCGCCATTGTGCGAAGGAATCCCTTGGCGGCTCCGCTCTACGTTAGCCCGCACTGGACGCGTCGGCCTCCGCGGGCGGTTGCGGAGCGGCAAGATCCGGGGTCGAGCGCTGGAGAACGCTGCGATCGCCGGCGAGAACGTCTGTGTCCCACTCGCGCGTCTGATTCGGGGGGAAAAGGGTGAACGTTTCGGTCGCGTTCGGCCCCAGAGCCCGGCAGCGGACCCGAACAAGCCCGCCCGATGGAAGGGGACTCATGCGAGACAGTCCCATCTGGTAGCTGATTCGCCCGAGGCGATTGTCGGCTTCATTGCGCAGGTGGATGTCGAAGGGATACCGCAGATGAGCGTGGGCGTCGAACACGTTCACTCCCTGTTTGATCCGCCCTTTGTAGTCCCAGTCCAGGACCTCGACTTGGCTCGGGTCGAATCCGACGGCGAGTTTCACCTTGTCCATGTGCACTCGATCAGGGTTCTGCAAGAAGACGTTGAGCACGAACTCCTCGCCGATTTGTGGAGGGGCTTCTGGAGACTCCAGAACGAGGCGAACGGTAGCAGGCGGGGCCGGGCCTCCCTCCCATGGAGATTGGAGCCGGGCGCGTCGGATTCTCAGGCCTGGCCGCTTCGCGTCGCCGGCGACAATGAGGGTCTGGTCAACGTATGCCTTCCCCACGATCATGTTGGCTTCAAGAAGGTTCTCTTCGCCCAGGTAGACGGCTGACCCGGGATCTCCCTGGCCGCCCAGCGACAGGCGGCCCCCCTCCAGTTCGGCGATCCCCTCCCACGCCACATAGAACAGGGGCATGTTGCCGAGCGACTGCATCGGCTCCCGGAACGTCGCGCGGTAGGTCACGGTTCCTCCGTCCGTCTTGCTGGTCGGCGGATCCTCGGGATCAAGCGCGCCTTTCAGAGGGTAGTCGAAGATCCGCATTGGGCGGACGGCATACGAAGGATAGCTGATGCGAACATCGAGACGGTCGAAGGACTGAGGTTTCTCGGAATGGACCGCGACTTCCGAGACGAATCTCTGCCCCACGCGCGTGGTCTGGTCGAAGGGCTTGAGCATGAGGACGAGGGGCGGACCGGAAGAGGCGACCGCGGGCGCCGCTGTGGCCGTAGGGACTGGCAGGGGGACAACGCCCATCGGCCCCGGCGGCATCCGCGCCGTTGGCAGCGCGACCCCCGTTGGCGGCGTCACTCCCGGCGGCATCGGCGCGGGTGGCTGCGTCTTGCGGGCCTCCAGCTGCTTCTCGAGTTCCCGCTTCTTCTGCGCCGCGGTCTCATCCGCGAGCCTCTCGCGCTCCTCTTTCAGCATCTGCTCGAGTTTCCTGCGCATGTCCACGCGACTCTGGCGCGAAGAGGGCTCTTGCGCGCTCGCAAGAAGGGGCAGAGAAACGAGAACGACGAGGAACGCGCCGACAGTCCACGCACCCGGCCGCCGGCGGCGTTGGGGAAGAGGGTCGGGATGGACGGCGTGCATAAGGGAACCTGAGTCGGTTTCGTTGGAGCCTTGGGCCGAATCTGGTTGGCAACGCCGACACCCCCCCACGCGCGATGCCCGGACTGTTCAGATGCAAAGTCGGCGCCAACCTCGACTCTCCCCCACCACGCTCATTATAGGAAAGCCCGGCTCGCAGAAGCGAGAGAAAAGGTTTGCGCGGCCGCGCGGAATCCGGTAGATCCATGGGAGGTCTGGCTGGTCCATCGCTGCAGGAGATCCATGCGTACGGCCCATGTCTCGTCATCCCCGACCCACCGATCACAAAAGACTCAATCTGGCGGAGTTACACCACCAGGTCGCTTTCGGTCGTTCAGAGGGCAAGATTATCTGGCAGCCCCGCATCGGCTGTTGGATCACGGACAAGCGATTCGCCGGCACGCCCCTTCCCGAGCCCTATGAGGGCATGGAGTACTTCGACATTTTCCGCCATCTCGAGTGCTCGACCCGGCTTTACGAGTACAACGCCTGTTTCCGCCAAATCGAGGATTCACGAGTGGTCTGTCGGGAAAACCAGATTAACGAAACCGACACGGAGCACATCGTCGAGACGCCGGTCGGGACCCAGCGAGCCATCGACCGGCGCACGCCCACCAGCTGGTACCACGAAAGCCTCAAGCGCTGGATCGCGTCGGAGGAGGAGATGCGGGTGGCTCTCTGGCGGGCCGAGCGCGCGACCTTCGAGTGGGATGAGGCGCGCTACCGGCAGTTGCAGGCCGAGGCCGGCGACCTGGGCGCCCCGACGATGTTCATGCCGCGCGTCAACGTGCAGGATCTTTACATCAACACCATGGGCGTCGAGGCGGGCGTTCTCGCGCTGTTCGAGCGCCCCGACGCGGTCCGAGCGTACTTCCGCGCTCTGGACGACCTGCACGACCGGATGATCGACGTCATCAACGCCTCGCCTATCGAGATCATCAACTTCGGCGACAACCTCCACGGCGGAACTCTGTCGCCGCCGCTGTTCCGGGAATACGTGCTGCCCGCCTACCAGCGTCGCTGCGAGAAACTGCACGCCGCGGGCAAGTTTGTCTGCTCGCACTGGGACGGCGACACAAAGACTCTTTTGCCATTTGCGCGCGAGACGGGGTTGGACGGAATCGAGGCAATCACGCCGAAACCGCAAGGAGATGTGACCCTTGAGGAAGTGAAAGAAGCCCTGGGCGATGATCTTCTCCTGCTCGACGGCATCCCCGCGATCTACTTCGACGAGATCTTTCCCGTTGAAGAGCTCGAGGCGTGCGTGGAGAAGATCATCGATCTTTTCGCGCCGAGACTCATTCTCGGCATTTCCGACGAAATCAGCTCGACGGGCGACATCAAGCGAATCCGCGCCGTCGGCCGGATCGTCGACGACTACAACGCCGCCGTTGCGTCCGGCGCCGCGTCCCAATCCTAGTCCCCCAACTCCGATCCTGAACTCGGAACCCTCAACTCCCATGCGACCCCGCTTCAAGACCTGGGTGACCAACGAAGAGGGGCGCAACATCATCGGGGATGGACGCTACCGTCTCTTGGAGGCGATCCACGACCTGGGCTCGCTGAGCCAGGCGGCGAAGCTCCTGCGCATGAGCTACCGCAAAGCATGGGGCGATGTCCGCAAACTCGAGACCATGCTGGGCGCCTCCGTCATTGAACGCCGCCGCGGCGGGCGCCGCGGCGGGGGCAGCGCGTCGCTGACGCCGGTGGGTCTGGAGACGCTTGAGAAGTACCGCGCCTTCCGCCGCGAGGTCGAAGCGGCGGTCGAGGGGGCTTTCCAGAAACACCTGGCTGCGTTAGCGCGACCCGAGGCCGGGAATGGCGCCGCCACGACGGGCCGCGGCGCAAGCGCGGCGCCGACGGAGCACGCGGGGGGGGCGGCCGGTTCGTCGCAAGCCGGGCCGCCCGATTCGTCGCGAGCCGGGGCGTCGGAGGCGGACCCGCGGCGCGCGGCGCGAACGGCCATCATTCTGGCCGGGGGCGAGAGTTCTCGCATGGGGACGGACAAGGCGCTGCTTCGGGTTCGTTCCCGGGGCCGGTCCTCTGACGAAGAGACCGGAGACCCCACGATCGTCGAGCGCTTGCGCGACGCGCTGTCGCCCCTTTGCGGCGAGATTCTCCTCTCCTCCAACAGTCCCGAGCGCCACGGGTTCCTGGGTCTCCCGATCGTGCCGGACGAGGAGCGGGGGCAGGGGCCCCTCATGGGCCTCTACTCGGCCCTCCGCGCGTCCTCCAACGAGATCAACTTCGTGGTGGGGTGCGACGTCCCGGAGTTGGACGCCGCCTTCGTGCGCCGCATGTTCGAGATCGCCGAGTCAACGAACTGCGAGGCCGTCGTGCCCGTGGCGCTCCACGGCCGTCTGGAGCCGCTGATGGCGGTCTACCGCAAGGACTTGGCCGGACCGATGCGGCGATGCCTCGACGAGGGGGTTCGGCGCATGCGCGATTTCCTGTCTCGATGCCGCGTCCGGACGATGCCTCTGGGCGACGCGCCGTGGCGCCGGAACCTGAACACGCCCGAGGACGTGGAAGCGTACCGGCACGGCCCCTGATTCGCCCTCAATACGGGTTCTCTCGCCCCTCCGCATTCCGCGTTCGCTGCCTGCGCCGTGCCCGACGCGGCAGGCAGGCGCATCCGGCGCCCCCATTCCACGTTCCGCAATCTCCATTCCCGCTACGCCGCTCCCCAGATGAAGTACGCCGCAAACGCCGCCGTGATGCCGTACATCAGCGGATGGACCTCCCGGAACTTGAGCGATAGAACCTTGATCGCCGTGTACGTGATGAATCCGTAGCCGATGCCGTGGCAGATCGAGTAGGTGATGGGCAGGGTCACGAGGGTGACGAAGGCGGGGATGGCGGTGTCGAGTTCCTTGAAGTCGATCTTGGCGATCTGGGCGCACATGAGAAAGCCGACCAGAATCAGCGCCGGCGTCGTCGCGGCGAAGGGAACGATGGCGGCAATGGGCGCGAGGAAAACCGCCAGCAGGAAGAAGACGCCCACGAGCACGGTGTGGAGGCCGGTGCGGGCGCCTTCCGCGACGCCCGCCGCCGATTCGATGTAGGAGGTGACGGAGCTCACGCCGCAGAACCCGCCGATGGAAGCGCTGGCCGAGTCCACGAGCAGAATCCGATGCAGGCCGGGAATCGCGCCCTTCTCATCGCGCAGCCCGGCCTGCTCGGCCACGGCGGTTGCGGTGCCCAACGTGTCGAAGAAATCGACCATGAGGAAGGCGAAAAGGAGAGGGAGGAGATTGCCGGCGAAGACCCCGCGCAGGGCGTCCGTCACGTCGGCCTGAAAAACGACCTCGAAGCTGGGAGCGGAGATCTTCTCGGGAATCTTCGCCACGCCGACGATGAGGGCCGCCACCGTACTGATGAGGATGCCCAGAACGATAGCGCCCTTGACGCGCCGCGCCACCAGGAAGGCCGTGACCAGCAATCCGAGGACGGCGATGGCGGTGTCGGGGTTGGACAGACTGCCGTAGGTCACGGGCGGCAGAACGGCGTCCGGGTTGCCGCTCAGTACGGCGACGGTCCCTCCCGGCACGATGACCATGCGAGCGTTGACGGCGCCGATGAAGGCGATGAAAAACCCGATGCCGGCGCCCGTGGCCAGGCGCAGATCGCGCGGGATGCTCTCCATGACGGCCTCGCGCAAGCCGCAGATCACAAGAGCCAACACGACGATGCCGTCCAGAACCACGAGGCCCATCGCCGTCTGCCAGGACCCGGTCACTTTCACCACTTCAAAAGCCAGAACGGCGTTCAGTCCCATGCCGCTCGCCAGGGCGAGGGGAAAGTTGGCGATCAGGCCCATCAGGACGCAGCAGATCCCGGCCGCCAAGGCCGTGCAGGCGATGACGGACTCGCGGGGAACGCCCGCCGCCGCCAGAATCCCCGCGTTGGCCACGAGGATGTAGGCCATGGTCAGGAACGTCGCCGCGGCGCCGCGCAGCTCGGTTGCGGCGGTCGTGCCGCGGCCCTTCAGATCGAAGAATCTGTCGAGTGCCGACATTCTTCCTCTCCTTCCCTGTTCGGTCTGCGATTCTCGATCCCAAGCGCGCGCCCTTCCGATGGAAACAGACCCTTCGCGCGTCGCGTCGTGCGCAACGTCGAGTTCGCCGCACCGGCGAGTTCGCCGTCGTCATCCATGCCCCGGCGATCCCCCCGGAATCCCATTCCCTATCAACTATCCACTATCCACTTTCCCCTTCCCAGCCGCGCGCGCAACCTCTCTTCTCCGACGAAATGGTCCGCCAGGCGGGTGGGCCGCGGGATGCGACAGCCGTCCGAGCAGCGCAACGTGAGGCGCACCGCTTCCTGAAGACTCAGCCCGTGGCCCACCGAAACGTACACCGGGCGGACTTCGTCCCGCGTTCTGAGAACCGCGCCGATTACTTCGCCTTTGTCGCGCAAGGCGGCGCGGCTGCCCCGCCTCGGCCCCGGGTCGCGATGCGCGCCCACAAGGCGCGACTTCGCGCACCCAATCGCAGGCTTGGCGAGAAGGACTCCCATGTGCGAGGCGATGCCGAACCGGCGGGGGTGCGCTATGCCCTGCCCGTCGAAGAAGACCAGGTCGGGTTCGGTCTCGAGTCGTTTGAACGCTTCCAGGAGAAGAGGCCCCTCGCGGAAGGAGAGAAGACCGGGAACGTAAGGGAAAGTGGCTTCGCCGCGGCACGAAACGCGCTCGACTTCGCGGAGGGAGGGAAACTCAAAGACGATCACGCCCGCGAACCCCATCCCGCCGGCGCGCTCCCAAGAGACGTCGGCGCCGGCGATGTAGCGGACTTCGGCTAGTCTCCCCTGCACGCGCACCTGGCCCCGAAGCCGATCTTGGATGGCGATCGCTTCGCGCGGCGAGACGTTCCAAGCGTGCAAGTTCTGGATGCGCATAAGAGGCGCCTCGGCTTCTTGGGGCGGTCTTCTCCGTCCCTGCTCGAACTAGCGCCGATCCCAGCAAATCAGAAGTGCTCAAAACCGCCGCCGAAGATCTCGATGGACCGACCATGACGGTCCAGGCCGCGAGTGACGCCCTTCTCGCCAACGGCGCCCCCGATGCGCGTGATGCGCAACGGACGCCCGCCGGCGGCCCGGCTCACTTCCCCAATCCATTCCGCCGCCGGCTTTGCCGTCGCAAAAAGCAGCTCGTAGTCTTCCCCGCCGCGAAGGGCGAAGGACTGGGCAGATGTCAGCCCCGCCGGCAATCTCCGCAGACGCGGGCGAGCGCCCATCCGCGGAGCGAGACGCTTGAGCGCCGCCGAAAGCGGGAGAGCGGCCACGCGGACCTCGAAGCCGCAACCCGACGCTTCGGCCATGCGCGCAAGGTCGGCGGCAAGTCCATCGCTCAGGTCGATCATTGCCGCATCGGGACAATGGCGGGCGATCGCCATGCCCGCCTCGACGCGGGGCGCGGGGCTTTGGTGCCGGGCGATCAGCCGGGCGGCGTCGCGTCGCGTCTTCTCGTCACGGGTGCGCAACGGCCTCTGGACCCAGGCGAGGCCGGCGACGGAATCTCCCAGCGTGCCGGTGACGTAGAGGGCTTGGCCGGGACGAGCTCGATTGCGGAAAGGAAGCGACGAAGTGGGATCGCAGTTGCCTGCCGCCGTCACGTTGATCGTCAGACGCTCGGCTCTCGAGCAATCGCCCCCGATGCAAAGGCATCCATACGGGTCGATCGTTCCGACGATGCCGCGGTAAAGGGCTTCGACCCACTCGACGGAGGCGTTGCGCGGCGCCCCAAGGGAGACCAGAATCCATGCGGGCCAGGCGCCGACAGCGGCGAGATCGCTCAGGCTCGCGGCGGCCGCTTTCGCCCCCAACCGTTCGGGGGGATGCTCCGGAAGGAAATGGACGTTCTCGATGAGGACATCGGTCGTGACCGCCATCGGCGGCGCGCCCGGCGCCGGGCGCCCGGCGGCCGCGGCGGCGCCCATGCCCCCGATCAACACCCTGCCGGCCCAAGCCCAACGCGCGCGGCCGAGCCGTTTGGCGAGGGGAATCGATGCGGGGCGCTGCTGCGCCCATTGCGCGATGCGGCGAATGAGACCATCTTCGCCGATCCCGGAGAGCGTTGCAGGGCGGGGCTTCTCTTGCGGAGTCAAGAACGCTTCCCCCCGGACCCAACGGCGCGCCGGACGCCGCGGACTAGGTCCGTGCTTTCGAGCCCGACCTTCCCGGAGCGGCTTAACCGGGGCATTCGCGGACTAGGTCCGTGCCTCCGGGCGACGCTGGGTTCGGCGCCGCGGTTTCCCGCGGTTCCGGCGCGTTCTTTGGCTGAAAGGCCGCGATGCGCCGGATAAACGCGCGCGTTGTGGCCAACGGGTCAGCGCTTCGGCCGATCGCAGAGACGACGGCCACGTTGCGAGCTCCGGCCCGGAGGACCGGCTCGAGATTCTCCAGTGTGATCCCGCCAATGGCGACGACGGGGAGAGCGCTGTTCCTGCACGCCCATTCGATCAGGGCGAGCCCGACCTCGGGGTCCGGGTTCTCCTTGGTGGTCGTCGAGTAGACCGGTCCAACCCCAATGTAGTCGACCGGCCGATCCTGAGCCGCGGCGATCTGTCGGCGATTGTGGGTCGACAGGCCAATCAACCTCCCTGGCCCGAGCTCCGAGCGGGCTTCTTCCGGAGAGGCGTCCCCTTGGCCCAGATGCACGCCGTCCGCCTCGAGGCGGACGGCAAGATCCACGCGGTCGTTGACGATGAAAGCGGCGCCGTGGGCGCGGGTCAGACGGCGCACGTGCATTCCGACGGGCACTACGACGTCCTCCGGCAGCGACTTTCCCCGGAGTTGGACGATGCGCACCCCCGAGACAACGGCCTTCTCCAGGAAGGGGAGAAAAGTCCCGTCACGCAGCATGGCTTGGTCCGAGATCAGGTAGAGTCCCCAGGGACTTCGCCGAGGAACTCGGTGAGGCGGGAGGGGTCGGCGAGTCAGACGGACCATGACCGCATTCCTTTCCCGGAGGAAACGGCGGGGGTTCATCTCTGCGACGGCCGATTGGGTCGGCAATCCGCAGCCCGAGGTCGCGCCCTCCCGGTCCCTCCCGTAGCATTCCTTGTCTCTGCGGATTCAGTCCTGGAAAAGGGCATCGAGATCGATGCGGGTGATTCTCTCGATCTCTTTGCGAATCTGCTCGATCTCCTCCTCGGCGCGAGCGCGGCGCTCTTTCAGAGCCGCGAGATGCTGTTCGGCCTCGGGGATGAGAACGTTGCGCAATTCGGCCTGCTCCTCGTGATTGCGCTTGCTGCGCTCCTCGAGATCGCGAAGGGCCTGTTCTTGGGATTGAAGCAGTCTCGTGCGGCCCGAACGCGCGTGGTTGCGGGTCCGGCGTCGGTGGGCCTGCAGGGCTTTCTTTGCCTTCTCAACCTTGGCGTCGATCTCGTCGAGACGCTGGCGAGCCAGCCCGTCGCTGTTGTCTCTCGCGACGGTTTGGTAGCTCTGGCTTCTGGCTCTTTCCATCTCCGCGATCTGCTGAACCAGACGCGTTTCCTCCTCCGCCTGGCGGGCGTGGAACTCCTCGAACGCCTTAATCTCGTCCAGCAGCTTCTTCGTCAGCATGCTCGAAACGCCCTTTGGCTGTCTCCTGGCGCCGGCCGGGGCATCGGGAGGACGTCTGGCCTGCCGGCCCGACGCGGCGCCCAGTCCCTAGAAGTCAACGATCGGACTACTGGCAGTGGCGTAGCGCTTCTTCTCGATCCGCCCCGCCAGATAGGCCAGCCGGCCGGAGGCGGCGGCTTGCTTCATGGCCCGAGCCATGGCGATGGGGTCCTTGGCCCGAGCGATCGCCGTATTCAGCAGGACTCCGTCCACGCCCAGCTCGAAGGCCACAGTAACGTCGGAAGCCGTCCCGACCCCGGCGTCGACGATGCACGGCACGCTGAGGGCCTCAAGGCAGAGGCGGATATTGTTGCGATTGAGAATGCCTAGGCCCGAGCCAATGGGGGCGCCCGCCGGCATAACGACCGTCGCGCCGGCGTCCTCGAGCTGCTTGGCCGCAACGGGATCGTCGTTCGTGTAAGCCATGACGGTGAATCCCTCGTCGGCCAGCTGCTTTGTGGCGTCGAGAGTGGCCACCACGTCCGGCAGGAGGGTCCGTTCGTCCCCGATCACCTCGAGTTTGATGAGGTCCCCGATCTCGAGCTCGCGGGCGTGATGGGCGATCTTCACCGCGTCTTCGCGCGTATAGCACCCGGCGGTGTTCGGGAGAATCGTGTAGCGGGCCGGGTCAATGTGGTCCAGGAGCGTTTTCTCGCCCTTTTTCGAGAGATCCACACGCCGAAGCGCCACCGTCACGATTTCCGCGCCCGATTCCCGCAGGGCTTTCTCCATGACCTCGAAGCTCTCGTATTTGCCGGTGCCAACCAGGAGACGCGACCGGTATTCTCTGTTGCCGATCTTCAGCGGCTTGTCTTCGATATTCATCGCCAGTCCTTTGGGCCGAGGAGGGAGGGGAGAGCCGCCTCCGGCCTGCTAACCTCCGCCAACCATGTGGATAACGTCGATCTTGCACCCGGGCTTCAGGTGGACTTCCTGGAAGTGGGCCTTGCGAACCACGCCGCCGTCCAGGAGAACGGCGACCCGCTGGCCTGCAAGGTCCAACGCTTCGAGGAGGCCGTGCACGGAGGCGCCCTCTTCAGCCTCGTAGTCTTCCCCGTTCAGAGAGATCTTCATCGTCGGGCTTCTCACCCCCGACCAGGATCGCGTCGCCGTTTGGCTCATAGACCCAAACAGAACGGCGACTAGATGCTAACTGCCCGATCCGCGCAAGTCAAGGCGCGATTGGCGCGGCGCGCGCGCCGGACGCAGAGAACTATCGCTCCTTCGAGGGGCGATGCGTCCCACGCGGGTTCGCAAGCCGGCTTCAGCGCCGATCCCCCCCACGAGCAGGCCCGCCGCGCTCTCGATTCCCCCGGTCCCGGCCCCCCCGATCCCGCGCCGGACGATCGCGTCCCGCACGGTCGGGATTGGCTTCGCCGAGATCAGGGCGTTTCGAGCCCCGGCTGGACCCAGCGCGGTCCGGATCTCCCCGTCTTGGGGACCCGCTGTCGCCGCTTCGGTCACGCCGTTTCTCGGAGCGCGCCCGGGCCGCCTGGGCTTGTTCGGCGTACTGGGGGTCCTCGGCCAGCGCCTCTTTTCGGCTCAGGCGCACCCGGCCCGTCGGGTCGATATCGATGACTTTGACTTTCATCATGTCGCCTTCGCGGCACACGTCCTCGACTCTTTCGACTCGGTCGAAATCGAGTTCACTGACGTGGACGAGGCCGTCCTTTTTCGGCAGGATCTCGACGAAGCAGCCGAAGTCCGTAATCCGCACGACTTTGCCCGTGTAGATCCGGCCAAGCTCCACATCGGCGGTCAGATCGCCGATCATCTGCTTGGCTTGCTCCATGGCCCGGGGGTCGCTGGTGCAGATGTAGACCGTACCGTCGTCCTCGACGTCAACCTGGGCGCCCGTCGTCTCGCAGATGCCGCGAATATGCTTCCCGGAGGGCCCGATCAGGTCGCCGATGCGTTGCGGGTCGATCTTCATGGTTTCGATCCGCGGGGCGAGAGGCGAGAGCTCTGCGCGCGGCGCGGGAAGGGTTTTCGCCATTTCGTCGAGAACCCAGAGGCGGGCCTCCAGAGCTTGACTGAGCGCTTTCTTGAGGATGTCGAAATCGAGCCCCTCGATCTTGATGTCCATTTGGAGGGCCGTGACGCCGTCGCGCGCGCCGGCGACCTTGAAGTCCATGTCGCCCAGGTGATCTTCCATCCCCATGATGTCCGTGAGAATCGCCGTCTTGTCGCCTTCCTTGATCAACCCCATGGCGATGCCGGCCACGGGGGCCGCGATCGGCACGCCGGCGTCCATCAGGCTCAGACAGCCGCTGCAGACGCTGGCCATGGAAGACGATCCGTTGCTCTCCAGGGTCTCCGAGACAATGCGAATGGTGTAAGGAAAGCGCTCGTGATCGGGCAGAACCGGCTCCAAGGCGCGCTGGGCGAGCACGCCGTGCCCCAGTTCCCGGCGTCCCGGCGCCAGGTTGCGACGGGTTTCGCCCACGCAGTAAGGGGGGAAATTGTAGTGGAGCATGAAACGTTCGGTGGAAAAGCCCATCAGGTCGTCGATCTTCTGTTGGTCGGCGATCGTTCCCAGAGTCAGGACGCCGAGCGACTGGGTCTGGCCGCGCGTGAAAAGCGCTGAGCCGTGGGTCATCGGGAGAAACGGCGCTTCCACAGAGATGGGACGGATCTCGGTCAGGGATCGCCCATCGGCCCGCACGCCTTCTCCGACGACGCGGGCCCGAACATGCTGCCTGTAGGTCTCGTCAAAGACTTCGCCCATGTCCTTGCGCTTTCTCGCCGTTTCCGTCTCGTTGTCGCCTCTGGGGGCGAAGCGCTCGATCAGTTTCCCGATTGTCGCCTCGCGCAGCGCCCTCAGCGCCGCCTCACGCTCAGCCTTCTCTCGGATCGTGCCGATGGGCGTGAAACAGCCCCGGATTTCCTCTTCGACGGCGCTGACGATCTCCGGGTCCGGCTCGCGGGGCTCAAAGGTCATTTTCGCCCGTCCGCACTGGGCCGCCAGGCGATCGATCCTCTCGATGACGGTTGATATCTCGTCATGACCGCGGCGCAGGGCGTCGAGAATGACTTCCTCGCTCACGCGCTTTGAGCCGCATTCCACCATGTTGATGGCTGCGCGTGTGCCGGCCGCCACGAGATCGAGATCCCCCGCGTCTCGTTGAGCGAAAGTCGGATTCACTACAAACTGCTCCTCCACGCGCCCGATCCGCACGGCGCCGACGGGACCGGCGAAAGGAAGGTCGGAGATGGAAATGGCGGCCGAAGCCGCGATCAGGGCCGGCGCCGCAGGAGGATTGATCTGGTCCATGGACAAGACCGTCAGGAAAACCTGCACCTCGTGGTTGAACCCCTTCGGGAAAAGGGGACGGATCGCGCGATCGATGAGACGGGCGTTGATCGTCTCCGGCGTTCCGGGTCTTCCCTCCCGGCGGAAGAAATTGCCCGGTATTCTCCCGGTGGCGTAATGCTTCTCTCGGTAGTCGACCATCAGAGGGAAAAAGTCGAGCTGCTCGGACGGCTCCCTCGAGCGAACGACGTTCGCCATCACCACCGTCCCGCCTATCGTGGCCAGCACGCTTCCCGCCGCCTGGCCGGCGACGCGGCCCGTTTCCAGGACCAGTTCCCTGCCCTCCCCGAAGGGGATCGTTGCCGTGTGTATCATTGCTTCTTGCCTCCCTCCCTGCCGGTTCCAGAGCCACGGGGCGCGCCAACAAGGTCGCGCGCGCCAGCGTCCTCCCGGCCCCTCGAAATCAGGCGAAGACGACGGGTGGGAAAACAGGACGAGTCAGGCGCAACAGCGAACCTCTCTCGGCCGCGCCATTGCCTTTCAGGTTTTTCGGGGTTTTAAAACTCAATGCCTGAAGATGAGGTGAAGGACCCCAGGACTCGCCGCCTCGGGAGGAGAGCGATCCTCAGGCGTTCAATTTTAAAATCCCGAAAATGTGCTCGGCAAATGGCGTCGGAGCCGGCTGTCGTACAGTATGTGATAGAACGCTACCCCATCCCCTGACGGGGCCCCCGTGCCGACACGGGGCGTTCGGACCTCCCTTGTGGGTTCCCCCTTCGCTCCCGCCCCATCGCGACCCCGCGGACGAGCGGAGTGGAGCGGAATTGCGGTTGCAGGCTAGCGACGGAGCCCCAGACGCGCGATCAGTGCGCGATAGCGCTCGACCTCTGTTCTGGCCAGATAGTTCAGCAGACGCTTGCGCTTGCTGACGAGCATAAGGAGGCCCCGCCGGGAATGGTGGTCCTTGGCGTGGCTCTTGAAGTGCTCGGTCAGATTGTTGATCCGTTCGGTCAGGAGAGCCACCTGCACTTCCGGTGAGCCTGTGTCCGTTGGGTGCGTCTTGAACTCTTCGATGATCTTGCGCTTCTCTTGCGGCAGAATCGACATGTCCGGTCTTACCTCCCGGGGAGCGGAAAGATGATGTTCCCTAGGCCTCGCGCCGGTCCGCCCACCAGCAACGGGCGATTAGAACAGAAGGAGCGAGGGGTGTCAACTGGAAACAACAGCGAGGTAATGCCTCCCCTCCTTCACAGTGGGGAGGCGCCAAGACTCGGAGCGGGATCTGATTACTCGCGGCTGCTGTCGCGTCCTCTGCCGGTCCGGTTTCTCCCGAAGCGAATGTGCCGGCGGGTCGTCGCCCCAGTGTTCGGCTCGGACGATGCCAAAGGAGTCGCTTTCCCTGGCGCCGGGGCGCCCGGCTCGCTCCTCTTCAAAGTCGCCTCCGGCCTGGAAGCCGCCTCCAGCTTGGTCCGTTGCCGGCGCCGCCGTTTCCTGCGGCGGGCCTTCCCTGGCTTGTCCTCCTCCTCCCTGTCTGACGGGGCGACCCCAACGGATTGAGCGCCGGCACGGTCTCCGGTCTCCTCTTCCGGGAAAGAGTCCCCTTCCGGCCTTGGGCCGACGGCCTCATCCCCTCCGGCCATGGGTTCCTCCACAAAGGCCGGGACCCAACTCTCCGGAGATTGTTCCCGCGCCTCGCCCTCCAAGGGTGTTTCATCCAGGCGGGACCTGGCGACTGGCCCGAAAGAGAGAACCTGATCGTCTCTCATGCGCCAGACGGAGGCCTTTTTCCCCTCTTGCCCGTCGGTAGGCTCCATCCTCGTCAACCCGCAAGCGGGGATGACCGTCACCCGTCCTTCCGCGTTCGCAACGTTGAGCGTTTGGGTCAGAAGATTCCTGTCGACAACCTTCAGGTCGCCGTGCTCGGCGGACCGGACCACCGAGCCGATGGGGGGGACGCCTTGAGCCAGTTCCGCGTACTGCTCTTGCTCAAAAGCCAAGCAGCATCGTAAGCGCCCGCAGGCGCCCGAGAGTTTCGCCGGCGAGAATTGGAGGTCCTGCGTCTTGGCGAAGCGGATGGAGACAGGGGCGAACTCCTTCAGCCAAGTGGCGCAACACAAAGAGCACCCGCACGTTCCCCACCCGCCCAGGGTCCTCGCCTCATCGCGCACCCCGATCTGCCAGAGCTCGATTCGCGCATGGAAATGGGCCGCAAGGTCTTTCACCAGTTCACGGAAGTCCACGCGCTTGTCGGCGGTGAAATGGAAGACGACCTTGCGCTGGGAATCCTCGAATCTCAGGTCCGTGATCTTCATGTCCAGATTCTGATGCTTTGCCTTTTCCCGGCAAACGGCCAGCGCCTCGTTCTCCCGGCGTTTGAGGTAATGCCACGCCCGCACCTCTCGCGGCGCGGCGCGGCGCAGGATCGCGGGCGCCTCCAGATGCTGGATCTGGCGCTCGCACCGGAAGAGGAAGCTCGAAAGGTAGCCGCTGCGCTCCGAACCATTGTCCCCCTCGATGACGCAGAAGTCGTTGACGCGCAGGTCCAGCTCCCGAGGATCGCAAAGGATGGGGGGCATTCGTTCGCTCAAACAGACGGTGGCTAGTCTCGACATCCGGTAGCCTCCCCGGAACCAGGTCTGCACGGGTCTCGGCCTGATCCCAAGCCTCAGGGGGCAATTCCATTGTTGTCGCGGAACGTGGAAATGTCAAAGCGAAAGCGCCGCATTGCACCGCGTGCGCCGAATCCCGGCGACCGCCTCAGCCGCCGGGGCGCGGACCCGAGGGACGCGCCCGCGAGGGAGTCCGCCGCGCCGCGCCCACGGGAAGCGCAGGGACGAGCGCCGCCCGCCGACCCCGGAGCGGGATCAGCCCGCCAACATTCTCGAAAAGAGACGCTCGTAGGCCTCGGCGGACCGGTCCCAGGAGAAGTCCCGCCGCATGCCGCACGTTTGGATCTGTCGCCACACGTCAGGCGCTTCGCGGTACACGGCAACCGCGTGCGCCACGGCGCGGACGAGATCCTCGACATGGCAGCGTGAGAACGAGAAGCCGGTGGCTGTTCCCTCGCGAATTGCTTGGGGGGTGGCGTGGCGGACTGTGTCGGCCAATCCGCCCGTGTAGCGGACGATGGGGACGGTTCCGTACTTCAGGCCGAACATCTGACTGAGACCGCAGGGCTCGTAGCGCGACGGCATGAGGAAAGCGTCCGCCCCCGCCTGGATGCCGTGGGCGATTTTCTCGTCGAACCCCATGCGAACGCGCAGCCACTTGGGGTAGCGCCGCTGGGCGCGCTCGAGCCGCTGATGGTCTTCCGGGCGTCCGCTTCCCAATATCACGAGCCGCACGCCGAACCGCTCGAGACCGGGCAGCGCCGACAGGACCAGATCGACGCCCTTCTGCGGATCGAGTCGGCTGATCATGCCGATGATGGGGATTTTGCCGTCGATGGGCCAGCGGAGGCTCCGTTGGAGCGCCCTCTTGCATGCCGCTTTCCCCGACAAGTCGTCCGGCCGGTAGTTGCGGGGGATCAAGGGATCGGTCTCGGGATTCCACGTCGCATAGTCCACGCCGTTGAGAATCCCCTCGAGCCGGTCGCGTCGGTGAGCGATGAATCCCTCCAGACCGCACCCGAACTCGCGCGTGAGAATCTCGCGCGCGTACCGGGGGCTCACCGTGCTGATCCAATCGCTGAAGGCAATGCCCCCTTTGAGATAGCTGAGCCGACCCCAGAACTCCATGCACTCGGCGTGAAAGAAGGGCCGGGGCAGGCCGACGGCGTCGAGGGCCTCCGGGCCGCACAGCCCCTGGTAGGCGAGGTTGTGAACCGTGAAGAGAGTGCGGCAGGGGGCGAAGAACGGATCCGTGCGCAGAACGCCCAGGGTTTTCAGAAACACCGGCGCCATTGCCGAGTGCCAGTCGTTGCATTGGATGATGTCGGGCGCCCAGGCGAGCCCCTTGAGCATCCAGATCACGGCCATATCGAAGAAGGCGAAGCGGACGGGATTGTCGGCGTAGTCCTTGCCGTTCTCCCCGTAAAGACTCGGCCGGGCGAAGAGATCGGGGCTGTCAACGAAGTAGACGGGGACGGATGAGTTGGGCAGATTGCCTTCGAAGATGCGTCCGCGAACGAGACGCACGGGAAAATGAACCAGCACCTCGGGAAGTACGAGGCGCAGGCGTTCCTTCTTGACGTCGATATGACGGTAGCGCGGCATGACCACGCGCACGTCATGGCCGCGCGCCGCCAACGCTCGCGGCAGGGCCCCCACCACGTCGGCAAGCCCGCCCGTTTTGGCGAAGGGGACGGCTTCGGAAGCGACGGCCAAGATCCTCACGGCGATGAGTTCCTTCCACGATGGCGCCCCGCGCTTCTCTCGACGCGAGTCGGCTGATCCTCGAAAAGTCGGTTGCTTCGTGAAGAGAGGAGACGGCCCGCTGACGTGTTCCCCGCGCTGCTTGGCCCCCCTGGGTTCGCGGACGCCTGTACGGGCCGCTCCTGTCAGGCTAGGCGGGCCGTTTGGGGTCTCCGGCGTTTCCCTCCCCCGGGGAACCCTCCTCGGCCGTGGCAAGCAGGCGCCGATGCACTGTGGAAACGAACTCTCCGGGCTCACGCCCGTCCCCCGGGAATGATCCCACTGCAAAGCAAATCCCAGGGCTCCCATCGCTCAGGTCGGCGAGGCGCTTCGCGGCGCTCCGCGCGCCAAACGGGTCCGTCTCGGTCAACAGCACCGCTGAATAGGGTCCCATGTCGAACACTCTGTCGCTGGTCCGAACATGGTTCTGCAGGAACCCCGCCGCGTTGCCCGAGACGTTGACGGATGTTGCCATGAGGAGTGACACAAACCGTCGGTACCGCGAGGCCGCATTGAGCTCGTGCTCCAAAAGCCAGTGAAAAGTCGCCTCCCCGTGATTCATCTCGACGATCCCCTTTTTCCCGCTGGATAATCGGATTCATGCACGACCTGGCGGAAGAGCGCTGAATGACCGCGCCCTATTCCGGCGAATCTCCAGTATTGCATGCCGCAAGAATCATGAAGCACGCCCTGCCAGAGTCTATCCATGGCAGACACATCAAGGCAATTCTTTATTTCACGTTTTTTCGCGGGGGCGCATCTCGCTTCCCTTCCCTTCGCCACGTCAAGACAAGGCCGTCGTTTCCCACACGCAAGCCCAGTCGTCCGTGAAGGGCTTGCCGGCGGGGGCGGTCGGATGAAAGTCGGGCTTGATCTCCTCGGCGGTCTTTTCGTAACCCGGGAACAGAAAAGAGCGGTCGGCCCAGGTTCACGCGTTGCCCCCTCACTTCGTTCGGCTCTTGCGTTTCTGCTTCAGCAGCCATTCATACACTTTGGGGTTGTTGTAGGTTTCCGTCCACGAATCGTGTTTGGCCTCGGGGTAGACGGTGAACTTCGCCTTGCCGCCGGCTTTGCGCAGCGCCTCGACCATCTTCTCGGATTCCCCCAATGCGACCGTGTCATCCTTGGCGCCGTGAAACGCCCAGACCGGAATGTCCCTGATTGCGCCGACCTTTTTCGGGTTGCCCCAGCCGCAAATGGGAACCAGAGCGGCGAACCGGTACGGCCGGCGCGAGGCCCAATCCCATGTGGCGAACCCGCCCATGCTGAGACCCGTCAAGTAGACGCGGTTTTCGTCCACCGGGTATTCCTCGACGATCTCGTCCAGAAGCGCGTCCAGAACGTCCACCGACCACCATTCGTCCTCGGGACACTGAGGGGCGATCATGATGAACGGCTGCTTGCCGCGCTTCTTCCAATAGTGGGACGGGCCGTGGATCTTCACCCGCTCGATGTCGTCGCCCCGCTCCCCCGCGCCGTGGAGGAAGATGAGCAGGGGCCATTTCTTGCGGGCCCCGCCGTAGTCCTCAGGGAGGTAAACAAGGTACTGCGCGCCGACAGTCTTCGTGATTCTTCGCTCGAACCGGCGCGGAATCCCGTCCGGTTGGAAAGCAGCCCTCTTTCCCGCCATGTGACATCCTCCCAAGAACATAAGAACGACCAGCGCCCAGACCGGGCGCCACAGGCCCGCTCTAGACTCGTCCTTCATCCTTCCGTCTCTTTCCATGTCCCCCTCGCTCCCGAGAGCAGCGCCCTCGCCGCTTTCCCTGGGTCGGGCCGGCGCATGAGGGATTCGCCAACAAGAACGGCGGACACGCCGAGATCGCGCAGGCGCGCCACGTCGCGCGGTGTGTGAATGCCGCTTTCCGAAACGATGGGGGGCGGGGCGTCGGGCTTGGCCAGCTCGCGCACGAGAGGCAGCATGCGGGCCGTGTGTTCCAGGTCGGTCTTGAAGCTCGGGTCATGGAGGTCGCGGTTGTTGATGCCGAGGAGTGAGGGGCGGATTTCGGTCATGGCGCGGCGAACATCGGCTTCCGAATGGGTTTCGACGAGAGCCGTCATTCCGAGGTCGCGCGCGAGGTCGTGGAATTCGGAGAGCTGGGACGGAGTGAGGATGGACGCGATGAGGAGCACGGCGTCGGCGCCGGCGGCGCGCGCCTCGTAGAACTGGCAGGGGTCGATCATGAACTCCTTGCGCAACACGGGAAGATCGACCGCGTCGCGCACGGCGCGGAAGATCTCGAGGGAGCCCTCGAAGAAGCGCGCGTCGGTCAGAACCGAGATCGCGGCCGCGCCGCCCTCGGCGTAGGACCGCGCGATGGCCACGGGGTCGAAATCCGGGCGAATCAACCCTTTCGAGGGGGATGCCTTTTTCACTTCGGCGATGAGACGGATCTTGCCAGGCGGCGCGGCAACGGCGGACCGGAAGTCGCGCGGCGGCGGCGCGTCCTGCGCGCGCCGCCGCATTTCTTCGAGCGACATCCCCGCCCGAAGCGCCTGGATCTCCTCGCGCTTGGCGGCGATGATCTTCCTGAGAATCGGTCCCGGGTCGGGGAGTCCGCCGGGGTCGAGTGGATTCATGGGTGACGGCTCCCTTCCCGGTGGGACCGGCTTTCCCCCAACGTAAGAGTGCGGTTTCAGCGTGTCCTACGGCGACGAAGCCCCTCGCCGGCGCTTGGGCGCGGTGAAGAGCGAATGCCGCTTCCTGTCAAAGAGCGGCGGCGAGCCGCCGCACTCCGCGCTTTCGGTCGAGTTGTCTCCGCCGGCGTTCATTCCCGGATGTTGCTCAGGAAAAGCGGCTGCACGCCGTCGCGATCCAGGTCGATGGAGTCGAGCAGCCAGCGGACTAGTCCCTCGCCGTGGTTCAGCAGAAAGGGAAAACATGGTCCGAGGACTCGCTCCTGGGGTTTCCCGTCGGGATGCAGGGCGGCGCGAAGGCGCCGGAGATGACCGCCGCCCGCCTCCTGCTCGCGCCCAATCTCGTCGCGGACGCGTTGTTCGAGCCGCTCCATCGCCTTCCGCGTTGCGGAGGCCGTCTTCTCGATGGCGCTGGCGACGGCCGGGGCCTCGGCGAGGCGACCGAGGCGCTCGCCGAGGCGCCGGAAGTCGGCTTCGTTGTTGCGGAGGACTTCCTCGAGGGCCTCGAGGGCGGCGCCGTAGCCGCTCGAACGAACGATGCGCTCCTCGACTTCGTCCCATGCCTCCCGCGCGAGGAGGTCGGCGGGGACGCCGTGCTTTTCCATGTATCGTTCAAGGGGCGGCTCTATGAGAAGAACGCGAGGCCGCATGAGGACCCGAGACGGCGGGACGCCGAAGAAGCCGTAGACGTCGCGAAGGAGGGCGAGATACTGGCGCTCGACGCCGCCGGCAAGCGTGGCGATAGCGGGGAGAGCGGCGTCCTGGACTACGGGACGCGTGATGACGTTTGGGCTGAAGCGTTCAGGCTTGGAGGCTAGCTCGCCCCGCAGTTCGTTCGTCGCGGCGCGTTCGAGGATCTCGCCCGAAACGGGATGATGCACCAGGAACTCGCCCGCGCCGCCCAGCGTCACCTTGCATCGCAGATCGTCGCGGTAAAGGAAGAAGTTGGCCTCGTCCCCCCGGCGGTGGAGGGGCGGGGCGGCGCCGCGAGCGCGGCTCTGTTCGATGGCGTGCTGGACCCATGCGGTGGATTCGCCGGGCTTCTCGATCTCCCGCCCGATCACGGGGACCGCGCGGCGACGGATGGGCGCGAGGCGCGGCGCAACGAGAACTAGGCCGAAGGGCCCCAGAAGGCGCGCCATGCCGCGCGCAAAGAAGTCCTCGAAGTTCTCCGAGCCCTCGGCCATGGTGCGCCACCGCTCGATCCGCGCCGTTTTCTCTGCCGTGGGATGGACGTTTTTCCCGATCTCTTCGAAGAAACGGGCGAGAAGGTCGCCGCGCAGGGGGACATCGAACACGGAACGCCCTTGGAGAGCGTCGATCGACTCATCTCCGGCGCCGTAGGTCCAACGCGCCAGACCCCCGTCGCGATCGAGGTAGTGAACGTGGCGCACTTCCTCAAGGTCGTGGTCTTCGGAGGCGATCCAGAAAATCCCAATGACGGGCCGCTCGAGGAGGCGTTCGAGTCGCTCGGCCCACTTGACGGCCGCAACGGCCTTGTAGAGAACGTAGAGAGGCGAGAGGAAAAGGCCCGCTTGCTGTCCCGCGACGACAACGAGCGTCCGCGGGTCCGTCAGGCGGGCGATCTGGCCGAGCGCCGCGTCGGGCGCTCCTGCCTGGGCGTTGAAATCGCGCAGGGCGCCGATCTCTTCTTCGTTCCAGGGGCGGGCCGGCCGGGCGTCACGCTCCGCGCAGGCCGAGCGCCAGAACTCGCGGTCCTCGCCGGGGAAAAAGGTGGAGACGGTGTGCGAAGGGTTCAACATGGCTCTTTCTCCCTATCAGAAAACGCGGACGCAAGCAAGGCTCAGACAGCGGGCGCGCGTGCATCTCATGAATCATCTCGGCGGAACTCGGCTGCATCGCTTTTCGCGCCCCTTTTCCGTTGCCTAATGCCTTGACAATTCGCCGTGGGAAGGCCACGATTGTTCCTACGGCGGTCGTGGCCGGCGGGGCGTGCGGGCGTCGCGTCATAGGGGGCCGCCCAGGTGTGAGACGACCAAGGAGGGAAATCAGATGTCGAGACCAGATCATCCCCGAAGAGGTTTCACTCTCATTGAACTTCTGATTGTGGTGGCGATCATCGCCATTCTCGCGGCCATAGCCGTGCCCAACTTCCTCGAGGCGCAGGTTCGCTCGAAGGTCTCGCGGGTCAAATCAGACTTGCGGACTCTCGCCAACGGCATGACCGCTTATTTCACCGACAACAACGCCTATCCTCTGGACTGGGACAGCGGCGCCTACGGCTCTTATGGGCGCCAGAGTGAATGGAAAACGTACGCCGCTCTAACAACGCCGCTCGCGTATATGTCGTCGATTCCGCGCGATCCCTTCTCCGAGAGAATGAGCATGCGGTTTCTGGTTCTGAACGTCCCGAAGGAGGACCCCTACTTCCAATTCGCGGGGGGAGGCCAGACAGGGTACTTCGTCATGGCAACCCCCGGACCGGACTCGCTGGACGACTTTCTGTGGGCGGATTTTCGGGACGTGAATCGAATGTACGACGCAACGAACGGGACGAAGTCCCGCGGGGATCTCGCGCGGAGCAACTACGGCGCTCATCCCGAATAACCGAGTGTCATCCTAAGGGCAGTGGTCGCGAGTCGGCATGTGACCGGCAGTGCGGCGCGGGCGTCTCGCCTGCGCGGTTCCCGAGCGCTCTCGACCACCTGCAGAGAGCCCGGATGCTCCCGCCATCGGCTTCAGCATTGTTGAGGATCTCGCGCAATCTGACGGGGAAGCGCTCCTTCGGTCCGTCGCCTGCCAGCTTGGCCTGCGTCGCGCGCCGGAGGTCGCGTTCCCCAGCCAGGTCCCGTTGCCGGTCGTCTCCGGCGTGTGGCGGGAAACGCCCTGTCCTCGGTGCGACGGTGTGGCGCCTTTCGATCGGGGCGTTGCGGTTCGCCGCGCCATCTGGTCGCCGCATGGTCCGCGAATTCCGCGGATCCCGCGGATTTTCCCCGCGAGACCGCTAACATGACAGTCGCTCCCCTTCCCCAAAAAAGCGATTCGCTTGATTCGCGAGATTCGCGGAGAACGCCGCCAAGATCGCGATGATGGCCACAACAATGAGGAGTTCGATGAGGGCAAATCCTGGAGCCGTTGACATGGAGGATCGCGATCTCCACATCATCCCCCGGTCTCCTCTCACTTCTTCTTCTCCTCCTCGGGGTCGAAACCGAAATAGTCCTTGAGGGCGCCGTCGAGCGCTCCGAGTTGGCTGAGAATGTCGGCGAGGATTTTCTGGCGTTTTGCATCGTCTACCTTGTCGGTGGCCCCCAACTGGGCGAAGTCGCGGATGAAGTAGAGGGGCTGGAAAATGTCCTCGACGGTTTTCTTGAATCTGCCGCGGGCGGTGCCCTGGAGGATGCCGGAGAGACCATGGAACTTGTGGGTGATCTTCAGGCCGCCGGCGTCGCACTCGATCTCGCGCAGGTCGCCTTCGGCGCGCGATCCGCGGGCCTTGAGGATGGAGATGACTCGGTGGATCTCGCTCTCAATCTCGACGTTGCCCAGGTAGACGACCGTCTCAACCATCGATACGTACCGGATGTCGGAGATCGGGTTCGTGGCGCTGACCTGCTGGAGCTTCTGCGTGAGAAGGGTCGTGGCGCCCGCCCGCCTGAGGGCGGCGAGAAACATGCCCAGATAGTCCTTGTAAGCGCTCGGTTTCTCGATGCAGCGCTCGAAGTCGTCGAGGCTGTCGATCACAACGCGCCGGAGGCTCCCGTTGTCGAGTCCGGGCCGAAGATCGGCGAGGATTTTCTCGAGGCAGATCCTTTTGGGGACGTAGTGGCGAATCTGGACTCGCCCGGACTCGACGGCGCTTGCCAGATCGACGCCCCGTCGGGCGAGGGTCTTGATGAGCTGCTGGGGGTTCTCTTCGAAAGTGATGAACAGGCCGCTCTCCCCCCGGCCGGCGCCCTCCGCCAGAAAGGTCGCGGCGAGGGTCGTCTTGTAAGCGCCCGACATGCCGGCGATAATCGAGGCCGTGCCGGACGGGTAGCCGCCGCCGAGAAGCCGATCCACGCCGTCGACGCCCGAGGGGACCGGCTCAAACTGGCGCTCGGTCAGTTCGTCGGCGGAAAAAGGCTCGGGGAGGATGTGGGGGTAGACCTCGATGCCTTTCCCCGCGAAGGTGAAAGGATGGCGGCCGCGGATGTGGGAGTGGCCGCGGGTCTTGGTCACTTCGAGGGTCCGCTCAGGCAGCGAGGCGCCGGAAGTCGCCAGGTCGTTGTGGAGGAGGACGACCTCGTCGACGAGATACTCCTCGAATGAGAACTCGCGGCGCCCCGTATCGTGCAGTTCGGCCGTCAAGAGGGGCGTCAACCCAACCGCCTTGACCTCGTTGATGAACTGGAGGATCAGCGAGCGGCATTGAATGGGGTCTTCGTTGACGCGGTTGAAGTGGCTGAGGCTGTCCATCAGGAGCCGTTTCGCGCCGATCTCGTCGGTTTTCTCCAGGATGCGGGAGACCAGAGACGAGTGCGCGCCGCCGGGGGGCACGACCAGATCGTCGGGTCTGACGTAGAACACGTGCATCTTGCCATCCGCGACGAGACGGTCAAGATCCCAACCGAAGCTGTTCATGTCGCGTTGGAGCTGCTGGGGGAACTGCTCGAACGAGCAGACGATGGCGCCCTCGCCTTCCTCCCGGATGCCTTGGAGGAGGATCTGAATGCCGAGAGAGGTCTTCCCGGTCCCGGGGGCGCCTTTCAGAAGGACGCTGTTGTGGCGAAGAAAGCCGCCTCCGAGAATGGTGTCCAGACCCTCGATGCCCGTCCGAATTCGTGTGTTCATGCGCGTATCTTCTCCCTTGGACAGAATGGGGAATGGTCACACTCCCCGAACTCGGCTGCGCGGCGCAAGCCAGGCGCTTCCCTCCCGGCCGCTATCAACCGAACCCGGCGATGATTCCGGCGTTGTCGCCCGACGTGGAAACCCCTTTGACGTAGCGCCGCATCGCGTAAACGTCGTCGCTGTAGCGCTCGGCTTCCTCCATGTCGACCTTCCCGGCCCGGACCAAGTCCGCCAGGGACTGGTCAAAAAGCATCATGCCCTCCTCGCGACCGCGGAGCACGCCTGGAATGTCGCGAACGCGATCTTCGTAGATCAGTTTCTCGATCGTGGCGTTGACCACCATGATCTCCATGGACGCGATTCGCCCCTTTCCTCCCGCTCGACGGAGCAGACGCTGAGAGACGGCGCCCTTGAGGTTGGAGGAGAGCAACTCACGGACGAGGTTGCGCTCCTCTTCGGGGAAAGTGGCGATGATGCGCTCGACGGTCTGGACGGCGTTGGTGGTGTGCAGCGTGCTGAAGACCAGGTGGCCCGTCTCGGCGGCCTGGATCGCCACGTGCATCGTCTCGGCGGTTCGCATCTCGCCGATCAGAATCACGTCGGGGTCCTGCCGGAGAGCCTGGATAAGTCCCATGTGGAACTCCGGGACGTCCACCCCGACCTCTCGCTGGGTCAGAATGCTCTTCTGGTTCTCGTAGATGTACTCGATCGGGTCTTCAATGGTGATGAGGCAGCGGTTCTGCGTGGAGTTGACATACTGAATGATGGCGGCGAGCGTGGTCGATTTGCCGCTGCCCGTTGCGCCCGTCACAAGCACCATTCCCCGCTGGAGCATGGCCAGGCGTTTGAGGGTTTGGGGCAACTCCAGTTCGTCAATGGTGGGGATCTTCAGAGGGATCGAGCGGAGCACGAGCTTCAGATTGTCCCGTTCGTAGTAAGCGTTGACACGGTAGCGGCAGTCCTTGCCGAACTGGTAGGCGAAGTCGATGCCTCGCCGCTCCTCAAGGACCGGCTCGAGGACCTGGGGCATCATGCTCTTGAGGTAGAACATGAGCGTCTCATGATCGAGGGGCTGGGTCTGAACCGGCCGGAGCATGCCGTCCACGCGCAGGTAGGGCACGTGGTCCTCCATCAAATGGACGTCGGAAGCCCGGAACTGAGCCGCGCCCCGCAGAATGTCGTGCAGATCCATTGCCTTGCCCATCGCTGCCTCCTGGTGTATCGAGAATCAACCCGGCATTGTCAGTCCCAGAGTGGCGGTTGGGCCGAAGTAGAGCACAAGTCGCGCGCTTTGGCAACAACAGAAGCCGCGGAAGGGAGGAAAAATCGCACAAGATCATTTGCGGTCCGGGGCGGGATCTCCTACAATGTCAATTCACGGGTTCCCGTCGGGGCGTTTCCCGCGGCGTCCGGGCAGGGCGTGGCGGGGGATCAGGTCCCCGGGGGGGATCAGGTCCCCGGGGGGGATGAGGTCCCCGGGGGGATTAGGTCCCCGGGGGGGATGAGGTCCCCGGGAAGAGGGGGAAGGGTTCCGCGCCATGAAACCCGATCTGCGCGTCAGCCCCCGCAATCTGATTGCGCTCGCGGTCCTCTCTGCGGAGGGCGCTCGCACCGACCATGTTCGCCGCTGACCCCACCCCCATTGCTCGCCAACGCCTGGCCGTCACGATGGGAGATCCTGCGGGGATTGGTCCGGAGATCATCCTGCGCCTCTTCGAAGGGCGAACGGCCGCTGCGGGCGGTGCGCGCACTTCGGTTTTCGGTTCCTGTGGTTCCGTCCCGTACTCGCCGGTGATTGTGGGGGAGACGCGGCTGCTCGAGCAGGTTGCGCGCCGGATCGGGTCCCCCGTTCGCCTGCAAACGGTCCAATCTCCGGTCGAAGCGGCCGGCCTCCAGCCCGGGTTGGCGCCGGTGGTCGAGCCGCAGGACTTCTCCTTTGCGGGCGATCTGACGATGGGAAAAGTCCAGGGCGAGTGCGGCGCCGCCGCCTGGGCCTATGTCCGCCGGGCCGTTTGGCTCATTCAGCAGGGAGAGGCCAACGCTCTGGTCACCGCCCCTCTCAACAAGGAGGCGTTGCGCGCGGCGGGATGCCCCCACCAGGGACACACGGAGATCCTGGCGGACCTGACGAAGACGTCCCGAGTGGGGATGCTTCTCGTCGGAGGCGGCCTGCGAGTCGCTCTGGCAACCATCCACGAGCCGCTCGAGCGCGTGCCGCGCCTTCTTACGCGGCAAGGCCTGCTCGACCGTCTGCGGCTGATGGATGAGTTCATTCCCTGGTTTCGGGAAGTGGATGCGTCGCCGGCGCCCGCGCCTGGAACGAAGGGACAGGCGCACTCCAGGACCCGCGCTCGGATTGCGGTCACAGGCCTAAACCCCCACGCGGGCGAAGGAGGACTCTTCGGCGGCGCCGAACGCGAAGTGATTGCTCCGGCCGTGGCTGCGGCCCAGAGCGAGGGGATCGACGCGGTGGGGCCCTTGCCGGCGGATACGGTCTTTCATTTCCACCGGGAGGGGAAGTACGACGCCGTTCTGGCCATGTACCACGATCAGGCGCTGATCCCCGTGAAAACCTTGGATTTCCACCGATGCGTGAACGTCACAATGGGCTTGCCTTTCATCCGCGCGTCCGTGGGCCACGGCACGGCCTTCGACATTGCCGGCAAAGGCACGGCGTCCTCCTCGAGTCTCGAGGCCGCACTCCAAACGGCCGCCCTTCTGGCCTGGAACCGGCGACGAGACAACCGTTAGTCCCCCTCACGAAGCGACAAGCGCGCCAAGCGCTGAGCGGAGAATGGCGCCTCCTGACCCTGAGGCGCCGCGCGGCCAAGAGGTCGCGCAGACCGGAATGCGCGCTGTGGGTCAGAATGACACGGAATCGGCGATCCTCGCGGCGCCTGTGTCCCCGGGGTCCACTTGCGGCCATTTGACTGATGGGGACACGGGTTTCGGCCTCCCGCATAGAACATTGATAGAAGGAGAGATGCGCATTTTCCGAGAGGCGCGACGGCTGGTGGTACGGAATCTGCTTGCCTGCCCAAGGGCAGTGAATTGTAGGATTCACGCACTTCGGAAAGGAGGGCAGGTTTGCTATGAAGCTCAAGCCACTTGGCGATCGCGTTCTGGTGAAACGTAGTGAGGAAGCCGACGAGACGTCGGCCGGTGGAATCATCATTCCCGACACGGCCAAAGAGAAGCCGCAACGCGGCAAGGTCATCGCCGCGGGGCCGGGCGGCCTGAAGGAGGACGGCACTCGCACGCCTCTGGAAGTGAAGAAGGGCGACGAGATCCTGTTCGGCAAGTACTCGGGCACTGAGATCAAACTCGACAACGTGGAGTACCTGATCATGCACGAGAGCGACATTCTCGGCATCCTCGCCTAGTCCGGAGGCGCCCAGCCAGAGAAGACCTGCCCCGCGGGCAGGAGACCAAGCAAAGACCCCGAAAGGAGGAATTGGCAAAGATGGCGAAACAGTTGATTTTCAGCGACGAGGCGCGCCGGGCCGTTCTGAAAGGCGTGACCGCACTCTCTGCCGCCGTGAAAGCGACGTTAGGACCCAAAGGCCGCAACGTGCTCCTTGACAAGAAGTTCGGCGCTCCCGCCGTCACCAAGGACGGCGTCACGGTGGCGAAAGAGATCGAATTGCAGGATCCCTATGAGAACATGGGCGCCCAGATGGTGCGCGAAGTGGCCAGCAAGACCAGCGACGTGGCCGGCGACGGCACCACCACGGCGACGGTTCTGGCCGAGGCGATCTACGCCGAGGGCGTGCGGAACATCGCGGCGGGCGCCAACCCCATGGGCTTGAAGCGCGGCATCGACAAGGCCGTGGACAAGGTGGTCGAAGCGTTGACCCAGGCAAGCAAGCAGACCCGCGACCACGAGAAGATCGCCCAGGTCGCCTCGATCTCGGCCAACAACGACCCGATGATCGGCAACCTGATCGCCGACGCCATGGACAAGGTGGGCAAGGACGGCGTCATCACCGTGGAAGAGGCCAAGGGGATGGAGACCGAACTCGACATCGTCGAGGGCATGCAGTTCGACAAGGGCTATCTCTCCCCCTACTTCGTGACCAATCCCGAGAAGATGGAAGCCGTTTTTGACGACCCCTACATTCTCATTCACGAGAAGAAGATCTCGAACATGAAGGACCTTCTGCCGGTTCTCGAGAGGATCGCGCAGGCGGCACGGCCGCTGGTGATTATCGCGGAAGACGTGGAAGGGGAAGCGCTGGCGACCCTGGTTGTCAACAGGCTGCGCGGCACTCTGAGCGTTTGCGCCGTCAAAGCCCCAGGGTTCGGCGACCGGCGCAAGGCCATGCTCGAGGATATCGCCATTCTCGCCGGCGGCCTAGTGGTCAGCGAGGACGCGGGTCACAAGCTCGAGAACGTGAGCCTCGACCAGCTTGGCAACGCCAAGCGAATCACGATCGAGAAGGAGACCACGACGATCGTCGACGGCGGCGGGAAGAAGGGGGCGATCCAGGGTCGGATCGACCAGATCAAGATGCAGATCGAGGAAACGACGTCCGACTACGACCGCGAGAAGTTGCAGGAGCGTCTGGCGAAACTGGCCGGCGGCGTGGCCGTTGTGCGCGTCGGCGCCCCGACGGAGGTCGCGATGAAGGAAAAGAAGGCCCGCGTCGAGGACGCGCTGCACGCCACGCGCGCGGCCGTGGAGGAGGGCGTCGTCGCCGGCGGCGGCGTTGCCCTGATCCGCGCCATCAAGGCCCTGGACGGTTTCCAGGGGAGCGACGAGGACGAGACCATCGGCGTCGACATCGTTCGCAAGTCCCTCACCTCGCCCGCTCGCTACATTGCCAGCAACGCGGGCGAAGAAGGCATGATCGTCGTCGAGAGGATCAAAGAGGCCAAAGGCAACGAGGGGTTCAACGCGGCCACCGGCAAGTTCGAGGACCTGGTCAAATCCGGCATCATTGACCCGACGAAGGTCGTGCGTTCGGCCCTGCAGAACGCGGCTTCCGTGGCCGGTCTGCTGATCACGACCGAATGCCTGATCACCGAGATCCCGGAGAAGGAGAAGCACGGACCCGGCGGCTACCCCGGCATGGGCGGCGACATGATGTAATCGGCGCTCGAGATCCGTGCTGGGCCGCGTTCGCGGCAACGAGAGTAGACCTGCCCGGGGGAGCGCGGAGACGCGCTTCCCCGGGTGGTCGCAAGATCGGAATCCGTGGAGTGCGGACAGCCAACTGAGGAGGCGCGAGAAACCTCTTCGCGCTACGCCCCGCCGAGATTCCACGAAGGGGACATCTAATGGCTGGGAAAGTTATCGGCATAGATCTGGGGACGACCAACTCGTGCGTGGCCATCATGGAGGGGGGCGAGCCGGTCGTGATCGCCAACGCGGAAGGTCAGCGCACCACGCCGTCCGTGGTGGCCTACACCGACTCGGGAGAGCAGTTGGTGGGACAGGTGGCTAAACGCCAGGCCATCACCAACCCCAAGCGCACCGTCTTCTCGATCAAACGCTTCATGGGACGCAAGTTCGAAGAGGTTCCCGCGGAGAGCAAGATCGTTCCCTACGAGGTCGTCCGGGCCGCCAACGGCGATGCGGCGGTCAAGATTGACGGCAAGACCCTGGCGCCGCCGGAGATCTCGGCTCGCGTCTTGCAGAAGATGAAACAGACGGCTGAGGACTACCTCGGTCATGATGTCTCACAGGCGGTCGTCACCGTGCCCGCCTACTTCAACGACTCCCAGCGCCAGGCGACCAAGGACGCGGGCCGCGTCGCGGGGCTCGAGGTCCTGCGCATCATCAACGAGCCCACCGCGGCGTCCCTGGCCTACGGTCTGGACAAGAAGGGGGACGAGAAGATCGCCGTCTTCGACTTTGGGGGCGGGACGTTTGACATCTCCATCCTCGAGCTGGGCGAGGGGGTTTTCGAGGTCAAGAGCACGAACGGCGACACCCATCTGGGCGGCGACGACATCGACCAGGTTGTCATCGACTGGCTCGCCGACGAGTTCAAGAAGGACACGGGGATCGACCTCCGCAACGACCAGCAAGCGCTCCAGCGCCTGAAAGAGGCGGCTGAAAAGGCGAAATGTGAACTCTCCACGACCCAGGCATCCGACGTCAACCTTCCCTTCATCACCGCCGACGCCTCGGGACCCAAGCACATGAACATCAAGTTGACCCGATCTCAACTCGAGCGGCTCATGACTCCTCTGGTCGACCGTTGCGTCGGGCCCTGCCGAAACGCTCTCAAGGACGCGGGCCTTGAGACGAGCGATATCGACGAAGTGATTCTTGTCGGGGGCACGACCCGCATTCCCATGGTTCAAGACCTGGTGAAGAGGCTCTTCGAGAAAGAGCCGAACCGGAGCGTGAACCCCGACGAGGTGGTGGCCGTCGGCGCGGCGATCCAAGGGGGCGTACTCGCTGGGGACGTGAGCGACGTGCTGCTTCTGGACGTGACTCCCCTCTCACTGGGCATCGAGACGCTGGGCGACGTATACGACGTCCTGATCCCGCGCAACACGACCATCCCGACTCAGAAGAAGCGAGTCTACTCGACCGCCTCCGACAATCAGCCCGCCGTGACGATCAAGGTCTACCAAGGCGAGCGTCAGATCGCGTCGGTCAACCGACTTCTGGGCGAGTTCAACCTGGAGGGCATTCCGCCCGCCCCGCGGGGCGTGCCTCAGATCGAGGTGAGCTTCGACATCGACTCCAACGGCATTGTCCACGTCTCGGCCCGCGACCTCGGGACCGGCAAGGAACAGAAGATCCGCATCGAGTCCTCCTCGGGGCTCGACGAGGCGCAGATCGACAAAATGGTCCGCGACGCCACCGAGCACGAAGACGAAGATCGGCGACGCAAAGAAGAGGCCACAACCCGCAACCAAGCCGAATCGTTGGTTTACAGCGTCGAGCGCTCCCTGAAGGAGTATGGCGATAAGCTCGGGGCGGCCGACCGCAAGACGATCCAGACCCGGATTGACGAGCTGAAGAAAGCGCTTGAAAAGGGTTCCATTGATGAGATAAAAGCCGGAATGGAGGCGCTGAACCAGGCGTCGCATAAGATCTCGGAGATTCTCTATAAACAGGCAACCGCCGCTGAAGCCAAGCCCGAACAGGCAGCGCGAGGCGCATTCGAGCAGGATCGGGCCGCAACCGGCGGCGGGACGGGTGAAGAGGAGATCGTCGACGCGGAGTTCCAAGTCGAAGATGAGAAGAAAGGTTGACCTTCCTGATGGAACATGACGTGCGGACCCTCCTCGAGACCCATCGAGGGAAGTTTCTGTTAGTCAACTCTCTCGCGCGCCGAATTCGAGCTCTGCAAAGCGGACATAAAGCTCTCGTCCCTCGCCGCTCCGACAACCTAATCAACCTGGCTCAGGAGGAGTTCCACCAGGGCAAGATAAGGGTCACAACATACGCTGACGGACGGGAAGGGGATGATCTCTCGTCCGCGGCGGAAGAAACGCAACAAGCGCCGGCAAAGTGAAGCACACCTGCTTCGGTAAGACGGCAAGGGGACGGGAAGAGCGGGCTCTTCCCGTCGCTATGCTTCTTCACTTGTCGCCGCCTCGCCGAGTTGGCAACGGACGTAGCGGTTCACTCTGAGGGCGCCCCCCGCGGTCTTGGCGGTCTCCTCGATCAGTTGCTTGACGCTTTTCTCCTCATCCTTCACGTAGGCCTGCTCGAGGAGGCAGCTTTCCTTGAAGAAGGCCCTCAGACGCCCCTCGACGATCTTGTCGAGCAGCTTCTCGGGCTTGCCCTGCTTAATGGCCGCATTGCGGTAGATCTCGCGCTCGGCCTCGATCACGTCTTGGGGGATGGAGCCGTTGTCGAGGCCGGCGGGATTGGAGAACGCGATGTGGAGGCAGAGGTTGTGAGCCAGATCGCGGGTGGCTTCGGCCCGCGCGACCTTGTCGTTTTCGCAATCGAGCACAACGGCCACGCCCACGCGGCCGGGGGGATGGATGTAGGTGTGCACCAGTCCGGACTTGCCTTCGGGCGCCTCCAGGCGCTCACACCGGCTCACGCCGATGTTCTCGCCGATGACGCCGATCGCCTCGGCCACGAGCGCCTCGACGCTCTTGGCGTCGGTTCCTTCCGGCTTGGCGGCTAGGAGAGACTCGCGGCTCGAGCAGCGACAGGCCAGGGCGGTCTGGGAGACGCGTTCGACCAGCTCGGCGAACCGATCGCTGCGCGCGGCGAAATCGGTCTCGGTGTTCACCTCGACGAGAACGCCGGCGCGCTCGTCTTCACGCACCTTGCCCTGAATGCGCCCCTCGTTTGCGGCCCGACCGGCGCGTTTGACCGCCTTGGCCTCGCCCTTCTCCCGAAGCAGCGCGGCGGCCCGTCTCAGATCCCCGTCCGCTTCCTGGAGCGCTTTCTTGCACTCCATCATCCCCACGCCCGTCTGCTCGCGCAGGGTCTTGACCATTGATGCCGTGATTTCTGTCACCGTTTTCTCTCCTTGTGTTGAAACGTTTCGCGCGGCTCCCCATCGACCGGGGGCCGCTCTGCTGAGGCCGGCAACTGGGCCAGAAGGGGGAAATCTACTCCGCCGCCGGCGGCGCAATCGGCGGGGGCGTCGTAGCGAGCGGCGCCGCGGCCGGAAGGGACTCGGGCTCGGAAGGCGCCCTTTCGACCGCGGGTTCGGCGAGGGGGACTTCGAGCCCGGGCGGGGGCGCCGCAACGGCGGCGCGTGACGCGGAGGCCGCCATCTGGGGTTCTGAAACCGCCTCAGGAACGGCGCCGATCACCTGCTGGCGTACGGATTCAGGCAGATAGGTGGGCGGCTCCAGGCCCGCTTCGACGCGCATGAGCATGCCATCGATGCAGGCCTCAGCAATCTTCTGGCACACGAGATTGATGGCGCGGATGGCGTCGTCATTGGCGGGGATGACGATGTCGATCGGGTCGGGATCGCAGTTGGTGTCAACGATGCCGACGATGGGGACCCGCATCTTGTTCGCCTCGTGAACGGCAATGTGCTCTTTCTGCGGGTCGATCACGAAGAGGAATCCGGGGACTTTCTTCATGCGCTTCACTCCCTCCAGGTTCTTCTTCAGACCCAGGCGCTGGCGGTTGAGACGGCTCTGCTCCTTCTTGGAGTACTTCTCGATCTCGCCGGTCTCCAGCATCCGATCGAGCTCGATCAGGCGAGCCACGCGTTTCTGCACCGTTTCCCAGTTCGTGAGAATCCCGCCTAGCCAACGGTTGTTGATGTAGTGCATGTTGCATTGCTGAGCCCAGTGCACGACGGCGTCGCGCGCCTGCTTCTTGGTGCCGACGAAGAGGCCCTCCTTCCCCGCCGCCACCATGTCGCGCACGGTGACGCACGCTTCGCGCAAGAGCTTGAGCGTCTTCTTCAGGTCAATGATGTAGATGTCGTTGCGGTCGGTGTAGATGTACTTCTGCATCTTGGGGTTCCAACGGCGCTTTTGGTGGCCGAAATGAACCCCGGCTTCCAGCAGTTGCTTCATGGAAACGGGCTGCATCATGGTCTGGGAATTCCTTTCCTTCGAGTCTCCCCGCCGACCGGAGGCGCGAATCTGGCCGACATGGCCGCCGACGCGCTTGGGCCGGGGGAGAACTTTCAGATCCGGCCTATCAGCCGGATCGGGTTGATCCTCCGCCTTCTTGTCTCGCGACAGACCTGGACCCAGGGGTCTCAGGCACCCGGGAAATCCCAGGGGCGCCCCTTTCTGGGCAGCCCCCCGGCGTTGGGTGCAGACCAACGCCGCGAAGGCGTGTGAAATCAGCCACCTGCGCGGAGGAGGACGCGGAGATCCCCCTTCCGCCTCTCTCCCGCAAAGCAAGCGAGCGGGTCCCTATACCAGCCGGCAAGCGAATGGGCAAGAAGAATCTCAGACCAAGAAGAGGTTGCCACGCGGGTCGGAATGACCTAATCTTGCTTGCCCGGCCGACTTCTCGACCGACCGGCCTCTTAAGGGGAAGGAGAAAACAGGCGTCATGCGCAGCGACATTCTGAAAAGGGGAATCGAGCGAATGCCGAACCGGGCGCTTCTTCGCGCAACGGGGGTCACCTCGCGCCAGATGGAGAAGCCCTTCATAGGGGTGTGCTCGAGTTTCACCGACCTTATCCCCGGGCATACCGGGATGCGCGCCCTCGAACGGAAGATCGAGTGGGGGGTGTGCGCCGGCGGGGGCGCGCCGTTCCTCTTCTCGGTTCCGGGGATCTGCGACGGCATCGCCATGGGGCACTCGGGGATGCACTACTCCCTTCCCTCGCGCGAGCTCATCGCCGATCTGATCGAGTCCATCGTCCAGGCCCACCAGCTCGACGGACTCGTCCTGTTGACCAATTGCGACAAGATCACGCCCGGCATGCTCATGGCGGCCTGTCGTCTGGACGTTCCCAGCATCGTCGTCACTGCGGGGCCCATGCTGTCGGGCCGCCACCGCGGGCGGAGACTCTCGCTGGTGCGCGACACCTTCGAGGCCGTCGGCCTGTGCCAAGCGGGGAAGCTCACGGAAGCCGAAATGACGGATCTCGAGACCGAGGTGTGTCCGGGCGAAGGGGCGTGCCAGGGGCTCTACACCGCGAACACGATGGCGTGCCTGACCGAAGCCATGGGGATGAGCCTGCCGGGAACGGCCACGTCGCTGGCCGGCACGGCCAAGAAGGCCCGCCTCGCGCAGGAAGCGGGCGAGCGGCTCGTCGAACTCGTCCGGAGCCAAGTGACGGCCCGCAAAATCGTCACGAAGGCGTCGCTGGAGAACGCCATCCGCGTTGACCTCGCCCTCGGCGGATCGACCAACACGACCCTCCACGTTCCCGCCATCGCCCACGCCGCCGAGGTCGACGTGACCATCGACGCCTTCGATCGCCTGAGTCGTGAAATCCCGCAGTTGGCGTCGTTGCGCCCGGCAGGGGAGCTCATGATGGAGGATCTCGAGTTCGCCGGCGGCATCCCTTCGGTGCTGAAGGCCCTTGCGCCGCTCCTTGATCGAGATTGTCTCTCCGTTTCGGGGCGCACGATGGGAGAGCTTTGCGAAGCGGCGCGGACGGGAGACGCGGGAGTCGTCCACACTCTCGAAGCGCCCATCTCGCGAGAAGGCGGCATCGCGGTCCTCAAAGGCTCCCTTGCGCCGGATGGAGCGGTCGTCAAGCAGGGGGCGGTCGCCGCGGACATGGTCCGGTTCACGGGAACCGCTCGGGTTTTCGACGATGAGGACTCGGCCATGGCCTACCTGCGCGAGGGGAAGGTCGTGGCGAAGGACGTGCTGATCGTGCGCTACGAGGGGCCGAAAGGGGGGCCCGGCATGCGCGAGTCGCTTGCGCTGACGGCCGCCGTCGCCGGCTGCGGTCTCGGCGACAAGATCGCCATCGTCACCGACGGCCGGTTCTCCGGCGGCACGCGCAATCTGAGCATCGGACACGTTTCGCCCGAGGCGGCGGAATGCGGCCCCATCGCTCTGGTCGAGAACGGTGATCGGATCAAGATCGATCTCCCGAACCGCACGCTCGACCTCCTCGTGGACGGCGCGGAATTGGGGAGACGCAAGGCCGCGTGGAAACGGCCCGAGCCGAGGTTCCGACGCGGCTGGCTCGCTCGCTACGAGCGCCTTGTCACCAGCGCCGCCCGCGGCGCCATACTCCTGCCCCCCGAGTCATGAACCCCGGCCGCCGAAGCCGCCGATCCCGGTCGCCGCTGGTAAGATGCGGGCGCAAATGGCGGTGGAGAAGGTCCAAGGGCTGGACGAGTTGCCATGAACGAGAAGATGCCGGAGACTCTGGAAGCGGCTCTTAAGGGCGCGGAGATCCTGTTGGCGGAGAACGGCGATATCTCGGCGGACGGGATCTTCGGCGAAAGGTGGTTTGTGTTCACCCCGGAAGAGCTGCGCATCTATTCCTCCGACGGCGCGGAACCGTGCCGGCTTGACATGGCGCTGCCCGTCGGCAAGGTTAGCGCGCTCGAAACGCTCGACATGGTCGGCTGCGGCGCACTCGAGGCAAGAACGCCCCAGGGGGTGACTCAGCTCCTCCGCTACTCGGCGGCGAAGGCTCGCGAATTCGCGCGGGCCGCCAAGAAGTTCAAGGAATGGAAGGAAGCCGGCGAGTTCGCTCCGGAGAGCAAAGAGGAGCTTGATGACAACCGCTGCCCTCAGTGCCGACTCCCCCTCGCGGAAGGCACGAAAATCTGCCCCGTCTGTTCAGAGAAAGGCCAGGCCGTCCGCCGACTGCTTTTCCTGGCGGCGGCCCACCGATGGCGACTCGCGCTCGTATTGCTGCTTACGGTGACCTACAACGTCGCCCACCTGATGCCGCCGTACATGACGAAGCGCATTATCGACGACATCCTGACTCCGCGCCAGAACCTGCATCTGCTGAAGTGGTTCGTGCTCTTCTTTGCCGGTCTGCTGGTTCTGCAGACGATTGTCCAGACGGCGATCGGTTTCCTCTCGGCTCGTCTGGGCCACGTGGTGGTGCGCGACTTGCGCAACCGGCTTTTCGCGCACGTTCAGCGTCTGGCGGTGAGCTTCTACGACAAGTTCAAGACCGGCACGCTGATGAGCCGCATCGACCACGACACGAACCAATTGATGGGTTTCCTGGTCGACGGGCTCCAGTACACGGTGATTAACGTCCTCACGATTGTCGGCATCGGCGTCTGGCTCTTCATTCTGAACTGGCGACTCGCCTTCCTCGTCCTGATACCGACTCCGCTCGTGGTGCTGGCGACGCTGAAAGTGTGGAAGCGCCTGCACCAGGCGTTCCATCGATGGCGCGAGAGCCACGCGCGCCTGACGGCGAACTTGCAGGATACGATATCGGGCGTGCGGATCGTGAAGGCCTTCGCGCAGGAGCCGCGCGAGATCAGCCGCTTCAACAGCCGGAGCGAGGACCTTTACCAGGCCGGCGTTCATGTGGACAGGCAGTTTGCGGCGCTTTTTCCCATGATGAACCTCCTCATGAGCTCGGGCGCTTTGCTCGTGTGGTATTTCGGCGGCTACGACGTCGGCGGGGGGCGCATGAGCCTCGGCGATCTGGTCGCGTTCAACCTCTATATCGGCATGTTCTATGGCCCGTTCTCCATGCTGACGCGGATCAGTCAATGGTTCAACCGGCACGTGACCGCCGCCCAGCGCGTGTTCGAGATCATGGACATGGACGTCGAGGCGCCGGGCGACACGGACGCCCAGGCCATGCCGTACATCGAGGGGCGCGTGGCGTTCAAGAACGCGACCTTCGGCTACGACAAGTTGAAGCCCGTTCTCAAGAGCGTCTCCTTCGAGGCGCGGCCCGGCGAGATGATCGGCCTCGTTGGGCACTCGGGCGCCGGGAAATCGACGTCGATCAACCTCCTCTTGCGCTTCTACAACTGCGACGACGGGGCCCTTGAGATCGACGGCGTCGACATCCGGAACATCAAGCAGCAGGACCTGCGCAGTCAGATCGGCGTCGTCCCACAGGAACCGATGCTCTTCTCGGGTCCCATCTGGGAGAACATCGGCTACGCCAAGCCCGCGGCGGACCGCGAGGAAATGCTGCGGGCGGCGCTCGCCGCCAACGCGCACGATTTCATCATGAAAAACCCGGACGGGTACGACGCCGAGATCGGCGAGCGAGGCGTGCAGCTTTCGGGCGGCGAGAAGCAGCGGCTCATGATCGCGCGCGCGATCCTGCATGATCCCCGCATCCTGATCCTCGACGAGGCGACCGCCATGGTCGACGTCGAGACGGAAGATCAGATCCAGCAGGCGATGGCGCGTCTCGTCGAGGGGCGAACGACGTTCGCCATCGCCCATCGCCTGTCGACTCTGCGAAACGCCGACCGTCTCGTCGTCCTCAAGGAAGGGGAGGTGGTCGAGAGCGGCACGCACGAGGAGCTCATGCGGATGAAGGGGGAGTACCACAAGCTCGTCAAGCTCCATTCGAAGACGTCGAAGGTGGTGGTCGTCGATGGATAGAAGACCGGGATCCCAGACCCTTGAGCAGGCCGGAAAGGGGGCAAGCGCCGAGGAGTTCTTCGATCTGAAGTTCCTCGATCCGGAGCGCCTGCATTTCTTCCGCGCGCAGGGAGGGACGCTGCGCCTGACGATCGCCGACGATCGCAGCGTCTTGCGCGCGCATCCGGTCTGCGCCTTCCCTTTCACCGATCCGAAGCGCTACATCGAGATTCGCGACGGCAAGATGGCGCGCGTCGGCCTTATCCGCGAGCTGCGAAGCCTGTCCCCCGCAAACCGCAAGCTGGTTGAGGAGGAGCTGAGGGCCCGCTACTTCGTCCCGCGGATCCACCGCATCCTGGATCTGGACGGGAAGTACGGCGTGTACACTTGGACCGTCGAGACGGACAAGGGACCGCAGACCTTCATGGTCAAGGGCCGCCGGGCCAACATTGCCGACGCGCCGAACGGCGAGATGGTCGTCACCACCGTCGAGGGGGTCCGCTACCGCGTTCCTTCGCGCGAGGAACTCGACGCGCGCAGCGCGGCGCTCCTGGGTCAGGTGCTGTGAGCCCGGCGGAAGCGGGAGCCCCGGCGGCGCGTCTTTCGCGCCGCCTTCTCCCCGGTGTTGCGGTTTCAGGCAGAGGCGAAGAATCCGGCCTCGAAGGACAGAATGTTTCTGGGAAGCGGAAGGCGGAAACAATGAATTCCAGAGAACGAGTCTTGGCGGCCTTCGAGCACGAGGAACCGGACTGCGTTCCATGCTGGTGCGGGGCGTCGGTCGAATTCTGGGAGAAGGCCAAGAAAGAACTCGATCTGGACGACGAAGGGCTGCGGCGGCGCTTCCGGGACGATTTCCGGCGCGTCTTCGCCAAGTACAGGGGACCCGAGGCGCCGCTGTCGGAGGGCGCCACGCACCGCACCGTCTTCGGCGTCGAGCGCCACGGCCTGGGCTACGGCCACCCCATGAGCCACCCCCTCGAGAACGCGACGCTCAGCGAAGTCCACGACTACACTTGGCCCGATCCCGAATGGATGGACGTTTCGCAGATCAAGAGGGAAGCGGAGTCCTGCCGTGGCGAATACGCCATCCTTGGCGGCGATTGGTCTCCCTTTTGGCATGACGCCATCGACCTCCTCGGCATGGAGAACATGTACCTGAAGATGTACTCCGAGCCCGAGATCGTGGACGCCGTCTTTGGGCACATCGTCGATTACTACGTCGCTTCGAGTGCGCGCGTTTTCGACGCGGCGGCCGACGTTATCGACGTGTTCTTTTTCGGAAACGATCTGGGCGGCCAGACCGGGCCGCTCCTGGGCCCGGAACTGTTCGAGCGGTTTGTCTTGCCTCATATCAAACGGACCATCGGCCTCGGCCACGACTACGGACTGAAGGTCCAGATGCACTGCTGCGGCGGCTTCTACCCCTTGATCCCGATGCTGATCGACGCCGGACTCGACGGCCTCCACGCCGTCCAGCCATGCTGCGGCGGGATGGACCTTCGAAGGCTAAAGGAGGAATTCGGCGACAGAATCCTCTTCAACGGCGCCATCGACTCCCATCACGTCCTCATCGAGGGAACGCCGGAGACGGTGCGACGGCAAACGCGCGAAGCGCTCGAGGTCATGATGCCCGGCGGCGGCTACGTCGCCGGCGCGAGCCACGACGCCATTCTCGAAGAAACGGCCGTCGCGAACGTCGTGGCCATGTTTGACGCCATTCACGAGTTCGGCATTTACGGGAAGACTCCATCCGAATGAGATACCTCGCGTCCTTGTGGCGCCGGCGACGAAACTTACCCCAAGCCGCAGACCTGAGCAGATTCCTCCCTCTTGGCGGTGGGCGTCCATGGGCGAGCGTAAGATTTCATTTTCCAGGAGGACAAGGAATCATGCGGAAACGCAGTTGCATTTCGGGCATGATGCTGGCCGTGGCCCTGGCGGGCTGCGCAATTCCATTCGAAACGGAGACGCCTCTCAAAATGGAAGTCGCCTTCACCCACGGCCCGCAGAAGCCCACTTCCATCCCCGTTCCGCCCGATCTCAACCTCGGCAGGAGCATGTACGGGGAGATCGGACGACTGGCGAAGCCGGGGGACTACGAACCCACGGGGGACGGCGGGTTCCGGAAACACAACGGTCCCCACGCTTTCAACTACATCGTCACGTCCGGCGCGTGGTGGCTGCACGTGGGGGACAAGCCACGGGTCTCCATGGCGCTCCGCACGGCGGGGGGCGCTTACGCGCAGCCCGCTCTGTTGCCGGGTCTCGGCGTGGCGGGGCAGTTGCGGATTGCGGTGACCAGCGGCGGGAAAACGAAATGGCTCGATCTCTTCGACTCGATCGACGCGGTTCTCGAGCCCGGCGCGGGACGATGGAGGTGTTCGGACAAGGAACTCGGCGTGGCCCTGGATCTCGAGGCGCGTCCCTTCATTGGCGTCTACGGTTTCGGCGCGACGGCGAGGTTGGCCGGCGAAGAACCAAGAGAGGCCGAGATCACGTGGGTTTTCGGCAAGCTGGGCGGCAAACCGGACTCGGTTGAGATCCGGAACGACTGCGCGCGCCTTTCGACGCCTGGTTTGAAGTACACGCAGGTCTTTGTGGGCTTGGAGGAGAAGCCCGCGAGGATCGGGGTTGGCGAGGAGAAGCAAGACTCGCCCCGCTTCAACCCGGGCGCCGAAGAACCCGTTGCGCTGCTGGCTTCCAAACTCCGGGCGAAACCGCGGTCGGCAGGCAATGACGGCGACACGACGGCCCGAAGCCGGTTCGTCTGCGTCTGGGGCTACAGCGATTACGATCGGCAGGGGGTCGCCGACGCGCACAAACGCCTCGAGTTCCGGCCCTTCCCCGACCCGCAGTGGGTCGAGGAGATGAAAAAGCAGTGGTTCCATCACTGGATCGGCAAGGGCCTGGAACCGCAGAAGAGATTCCTCGCCCTCCGCGCCGATCCGGAAAGCGCGTTGGCCGAGTCGAGGGAATTCTG